>Ga0101944_10000158_pt1 | contig 226146 bp, 198 predicted proteins | sample DewCreD2012metaG_FD_75245 | JGI IMG/M metagenome (GOLD analysis project Ga0101944, IMG submission 75245) | Hot spring sediment bacterial and archeal communities from British Columbia, Canada, to study Microbial Dark Matter (Phase II) - Dewar... ...
CAGTACAAGCGGTACTGCGGGAAAAGTGGGTTCCAGGGAGGCGGGCGGCGCAAGTGGAACAGGCAGAACTGGCGGTCCTCCGGGGGTAGGAGGATCCAATGAAGGGAGTAGCGCAGGTTTAAGCCCCCGAGGTCAACGGGGAGCCGTTTCGGTAGAGGTCGTTCCTGTGCAGGTCGGAACCATCCGGGAGGTAGGGAACTTTTCCGGCACTCTAGAGGCTCGATCCCAATTCGTTCTTTCCACAAAAATCGCGGGACGGCTGAAATCGATTTTTGTGGATGCGGGAGACGAAGTTAAGAAAGGGCAGTTGGTGGCTCTACTGGAGGAAGAAGATTACAGATACCCGTACGAGCAAGCGGTTGCCGATCTGGAAGCGGCACGGGCCAACCTGGAAGATGCCCTAGGAGCATTGGAAACGGCAAAACGGGAGTACGAACGGGCAAAGAGCCTTTTCGAAAGTAAGATTGTCTCCGCGGCTGAGCTAGATTCCTCCCAAAACCAGTATCGGAAGGCGGAGGCGACGGTGAAGGTGGTCCAGGCACAGGTTAGGCAGCGGGAGGCGGCCCTGGCCATTGCAAAGGATCGGTTGGATTCCACCCGAATCCTTGCCACCTGGGAATCGGAAGAACCTGTTCGGGTAATCGGTGAACGGTTCGTGAACCCCGGTACTCTCTTGCGTGCCAATGATCCAATCTGTTCTGTCCTCGATATCAGCTCGTTGGTAGGGGTTGTAAACGTTACCGAACAAGGATATACCAGGATTCGTCCAGGACAGAGAGCCACCCTACGGGTAGAGATTTTACCAGGGAAAGAGTTTCCTGGAACGGTAGATCGGGTAGCGCCCTTTCTGAACCCTTCAACCCGACAGGCCACTGTACGAATCAGTGTCCCCAACAGGGGAAGGGAACTGAAACCGGGGATGTTCATTCAGGTGGAAGTTGAGTTTAGTCGCAAGCAGCAAACCCAGATCATTCCCGAAGCATGTCTTGTAACAAGGGAAGATAGGATAGGAGTCTTTCTGGTGAATCCTCAGGAAGGAAAGGCAAGGTTCATTCCAGTTCAGGTGGGAATCCGGGAAGGGGGAAACGTGGAGGTATTAGCCCCCCGTCTTACAGGATCTGTAGTAATCACGGGTCAGCATCTTCTTCAGGATGGGAGCGCGGTACTCGTAGCAGGAAGGGGACGTCCATGAACATCTCCCGATTCACGGTACACCGCCCTGTCCTGACCCTCATGGTGACCCTCATCGTGGTTCTATTGGGGCTTACCGCGTTCATCCGGCTTCCTATAGATCTCATGCCGGATATCACCTACCCCACCCTCACCATCACGACTACCTACGGGAACACGGCGCCGGAGGTAATGGAACTCCTCGTTTCCCGGCCGATCGAACAGGCCCTTAGCGCGTTGCCCGGTGTGGAGGAAATCTCCTCCACTTCCTCTGAAGGCCAGAGCAGCGTACGGCTGTCCTTTTCCTGGGGAACGGATCTCGATGCCGTCACCTCCGATGTGAGGGACCGACTGGATCGGATCATCAATCGTCTTCCCTCCGATATCGACAGGCCCCGCATCTTCAAGTTCGATGCAGCGGCGTTCCCTATCCTGTTCCTGGGAGTGGCGGGAGACATCGATCCCATCTACCTAAGGGAACTGCTGGAGGACCAGATCGCCGCGAGATTGGAGCGCGTACCAGGAGTGGCCTCCGTAGATATCTGGGGGGGCGTATTGACCCGCATTGAAGTCCAGGTGTTGCCGGAGCAGTTGAAAGCGTTGGGTGTCCCCCTGGATCAGGTAGTGAGCAGAGTATCCGCAGGGAATGTGGAAGCTCCCGTAGGAACCCTTTTCAGAAACACCTTTCAGATACCCTTAAGGACAACAGGGAACTACCGCTCCCTGGAAGACATTCGCAACGTGGTGGTGGCCACCCGCGCTAGCGGCTCGGTGCGGGTAGGGCAGATTGCACGGGTAGTGGAAACCCCCATCCGGCAGACCCGGATCGCCAGGATCGACGGGAAACCGGGAATCCGAATGGCGGTGAGTAAACAATCGGGGAAGAACACAGTTGAAGTCGCCAGAGGAGTACTGGCAGAGGTGAAACGGATAAACGAGGACTTCCCGCAATTGAAGATTTCGGTCCTTACCGACACCTCCCGTTACATCCAGTATGCCATCGGGAATGTAGGGAGCTCAGCGATGTATGGAGGTGTAATCGCGCTGGTGATCCTTCTGTTCTTTCTTCGGAACCTGGGAAGTAGCCTCATCATTGCGGTAGCAATCCCCATATCCATCATCGCCACCTTCGCGCTCATGTACTTCAACCAATTTACCCTCAACATCATGAGTCTCGGGGGGCTTGCGTTGGGAGTGGGAATGCTGGTGGACAATTCGATCGTAGTCCTGGAGAATATCTACAGACTCCGGGAATCAGGAGACCCCCCCCTGCAGGCGGCAGTGCACGGGAGTGAGGAGGTAACGGCTGCCATCATTGCCAGTACCCTTACGACCGTTGTGGTATTCCTGCCCCTCATTTTCGTGCAGGGAGTTTCGGGGGTCATGTACAAACAGCTCGCTTTGGTGGTGACCTTTGCACTCCTCTGTTCCATGATTTCTGCCCTCACATTGGTTCCCATGCTGGCAGCCCGTTTGGTACATCCGGTTCCTGTGGATGAAAATGGAACCAGGAAGAATCTCCTGCATAATGTTTTTGGTTGGGTCGGAAGGATTTTACATTCTCTTGAGAAAGGGTACATGGGAACCCTCAAGAAAGCTTTGGACCACCCCTTCATGATCGTGCTCGCTTCCGTCGTGCTCCTGGGAGGAAGTTTCCTTCTCGTTCCCTTTATCGGTTCGGAATTGATGCCTGCCTCGGACCAGGGACAGGTGCGAGTAAGCGTGGAACTCGCCATCGGTACCAGACTGGAAGCCACAGAGGAGGTAGTGAAGAACTACATCGAACCGGTGATCTTCAAGGAAGTTCCCGAAGCGGAGAGTGTGTTAAGCAGTATCGGAGGGGGTGGGTTCGGAGGCACTACCAGTCGCAGCGCCCAGATCCTCATCAACCTCAAGCCCATCAAAGAACGATCCCGTTCGGACGAACAGATCGCCGCGGATTTGAGGCGAAAGTTGGTGGGGATCCCCGGGGCCACGATCCGGGTGCGAACTGGACAACAGATGATGATTTTTCGTGGGATGGGGAGTACATCCGGGGAACGGCTTTCCATAGAGATCCAGGGGTATGATTTAGCAACTGCCGATGTATTGGCAAAGAAAGTACAGTCGGTGGTGGAAAAGATCGAGGGAGTGACCGATACCGTATTGAGTAGAGAATCGGGGGCTCCGGAAGGTCACTTTGTGGTGGACCGGGAGAAGCTGGCCGACCTGAATGTCACCGTTTCTGCGGTATCCAACACGTTGAAAACGGCCTTCATGGGAACCACAGCGGGAACCTTCAGGCGGGGAGGAAGGGAATACAGTATTGTGGTAAAACTCGCGAATAGCGAGTACCTCTCTCCTGTAGAGGTCATGGACCTTACCGTCACGAATGGTGCGGGAATCCCGGTTCCCCTTGGGTCTTTGGTGCAGATGGAGCCTACTACGGGTCCCCAGCGGATCGAACGGAGGAACCAGCAGAGGGTCCTTACCGTCAATGTGAACATCAGTGATCGGGACCTGGGTTCGGTAGCGGCGGATGTTCGGGAAGCCCTAAAGACGATTCCCCTGCCGAGGGATTTCACCATCCAGCTCATCGGAGACTACGAGGAGCAACAAAAATCCTTCCGGGAACTTCTCCTTTCAGTTGCCCTCTCCCTGCTTCTCGTATACATGGTGATGGCCAGCCTGTACGAGTCCTTCAAGGATCCCTTCATCATCATGTTCTCCGTTCCTCTCGCGGCAATTGGAGTAATTCTTATGCTGTTCCTTACCCGGACCACATTCAACGTGCAAACGGGGATTGGAGCTCTCATGCTGGGGGGAATCGTGGTGAACAATGCCATCATTTTGGTGGATCACATAAACCTTCTGCGTCATCGAGACAACATCCCCTTACGGGCTGCCATCGAGGAAGCGGGACGCAGACGGCTGCGGCCGATCCTCATGACAGCCTCCACGACGATGTTTGCTCTCGTTCCCCTAGCCCTAGGCTTAGGTGAAGGGGGAGAACTACAGGCCCCATTGGCCAGAACGGTGATTGGGGGACTATTGAGTTCCACGCTGATCACCCTCGTGCTGATCCCCTGCGTGTATTTCATCGTGGAACGCCGGAGGGAAAAGGGGAAGCCCGCATGAGACGGCCGTACGTTGTAGCTTTCCTGTTTCTATGCACCCTCCTCTGTGCCTCCCTTGAGGGGCACCTATTTGCCCAGGAAAACTCCTCCGGTAAACAGGAGAAATCCACGCCCCAAAGCGGATCTCCTATCGAAGTTACCATAATGGAGGCGATTCTTTCCGCCCTGGAGAACAACCCCTCGTTGAAAGCCCAGCGGTTTACTCCCGCAATTCGGGGAACATACGAGGAGGAGGAATGGGGAGCCTTCGATCCTACCCTCACCGCTGGGGCTACCGTAAAGGATGATGAGACAGGAACCGGGAGCCTTTCCCTTTCCTGGCCCCTTCCTACAGGGACTCGCCCCTCCGTTTCCCTCTCGGGAGAAAAACGGAATCCCACAAATCAGATCCCTTTCAAAGCATCTGCCACTTACTCCATCGGGATTACCCAGTCCCTCCTGCAGGGAGGGCCTAGCTTGCAGGTGAATCTCGCGAAGGTTCGTTCTGCTCGTATCGATGCCTTTGCCTCCCAGTGGGAACTGCGGGGATTCACCGAGGCCCTGGTGTTCAATGTGGAAAAGGCCTACTGGGAATACTATCTGGCATTGAAGCAGGCTGCCATATATCGGGATTCCCTACGCATCGCCGAGCAGCAGTTGGAAAACACACGACAACGGATTGCCGTAGGGCGGTTGCCGGAACTGGAACTTGCAGCCTCCCAGGTAGAGGTGGCGCAACGGAAAGAATCCCTCATTGGGGCGGAGGGGCGGGTGGAAACGGCAAGGCTGAAACTCCTTCAGTACATTACGAAGGGCGCCTTCCAGGATGTGCCGGTGATCCTGCGGGAAGAACCCAAGCTGCCGGACGAGGGGATGGACGAGGTGGGAAAGCATGTGGAAGCAGGTCTTCAGAAACGATCGGATCTCATTTCTGCCCGGTTGAGCCGTGAAAAGGGAGACCTGGAGGTGGTCCGAACCAGGAATGGGCTCCTTCCCAAGCTGGATTTCTTCATCTTCCTGGGAAGCACTGTCTACAAGGACGCGTTGGGAGAAGCGTTCACTGCCCTTTTCCCCTCCGATTTCACCCTGTCGGCGGGGATCTCCTTCTCCATGCCTTTGGGGAATCGAGCTGCCGAAGCTAAATCCCGAAGGGCCGCCTTGAGCCGGGCTCAGATGGAAGAGGCTATCGGGAATCTGGAACGTGCAATAGAGGTGGAGATTCGAACCGCCTTTACCGATGTAAAGCGGGCACGAGCCTCTGTGTTTGCCACTTCCGAAACCCGAAGGCTACAGGAAGAGAAGCTCCGATCGGAACAGGAAAAATACCAAGTGGGACGATCCACCTCGATCCTGGTTGCCACTGCGGAACGGGACCTTCTCTCCGCGCTTTTAGCCGAAGCGCAGGCGGTGGTTAACTATATCCTCGCGGTACTGACGCTGTACAAGGCCGAAGGAACCCTCTTGGAACGCCGGGGAATCGAAGCGGTAGTTCTGCCCGTGCCATAATGTCCAGCCATCATAGATGGCCGGTGCTGCGCCAGGAGGATGCGTTCTACCCCGCGCTATTCCGTCGTATGCGCTATTTCGTCATCCGCGCTATTTCGTCGTAAGGTTGAAGACCCCGTCCCAGTTCTCCGGAGGAGGATTCACGATATACTGCTGACAGCGCTTGAGAAAAGTAGAGGCTGGCCCATCTTCTGGAAGGATCTTCAGTACCTCTTCGAACCGGGCCTCCGCTTTCTTCCAGTTTTTTTCCTCGAATAGATCCAGTCCCGCATGGAAGATAGCTACCGCCTCCTTCAATTCGGGGGAAGTTTGGGATTTTTCTTCGATCACCTCAAACAACCGTACGGGGGTCTGGATCCCTACCACCCGTACCCGGTCGAGCTTACGCACCGTCAGATCCGAATCGGCGTTTTGCATCGTGTACTCACTGGTGAGAATCCAGGTGCCGTACTGCTTGTTCACCCCTTCCAACCGTGCGGCCAGGTTCACCGAGTTCCCCATGATGGTATAGTCCATCTTTCGGGCTGTGCCCATGTTTCCCACTACCATATCCCCTGTGTTGATTCCTATTCGGGTCAGGAGGGGAGTGGGAGCCATCCCGGTTTCCAGGAACTTCTTGTTCAACTCCGTCTCGATCTTTTTCATTTGGATGGCCGCCTTGCAGGCCCGTACCGCGTGATCGGGTAGTTCCAGGGGAGCCCCGAAGAAGGAGATGATCGCGTCTCCTTCATACTTGTCTATGGTGCCCTTCATCTCGAGAATGATGTCGCTCATGGCGCTGAGGTATTCGTTCAGGAGTTTTACCAGGTCTGCAGGATCCAGTTGTTCGGATATGGTGCTGAATCCCTTCACGTCGGTGAACATGGCGGTGATGTACTTTTTTTCTCCTCCCAGTTTCAGCTTGTCCGGGTTGGTGAGAAGTTCATTGATGACGTCGGTGGAAAGGTAGTGCCCGAAGGCGTTACGGATGTAACTCTTTTCCTTTGCCGTTTTGAGGAACTTCACAAAGGCGAGGGTGAGAAAGGTAAAGAACACGGCGAGGGTTGGGGTGAGGAGTTTCGAATAGATCCCGGTTGTAACGAATAGGACCGTACCGGCCGTCATGACCAGGAACACGAACCCAATCCCGATGAGGATCGAGGGCAGGGGGTCCATATTTCGCAGGATGAAATACACGAGGAGGGATAGAAGGAGGGCCGCGACCCCCGCGTACCCCCAGTGCAGGTCGTCGAGGAACTGACCCTGTAGGATCGTGTTCGCGATGGAAGCATGGGTTCCCACGTTTTCATACTTTTTCACAAAAGGATTTACCCCAAGGTCGGTGGTGGATGTGGCAGTGTTCCCGATGATACAGAAGGAGCCGGGAAGGTTCTGAGCCAGAATCTGACGGGTTTTCAGCAGGTCTGTCACTAGGCTCCTGAGGTTCTTGAAATTGTCGACAACGGTACTTCGAATCTGCTGAAGTTCGGCCTTTTGCTCTACCGTGTACTTCCCCGTAGCCAGTGCCCCATCGATTTCCGCCAGTATGGAGGATTCGGCACCTCCGTTCACGAAGGCTTCCGTTTCCTTGAAGAAATCCTGCCTCAGCTTCTTGTACTCTTCGATCCTGGCTAGGTCTCCCCCCTGTAACACCTCTTCCCGGATGGCTTTAGCCTTATGATAAAGTTCCAGGAAGTCGGGGTTGGTGTGGTAGGAGAGGTAGTGATCCTCGTCCATCAGTTCGAGGTTCTTCACTAGCGCTTCTTCCTGCCTGCGGGCTACTTCCAGGTTCCAGTAGGAAAGGTGGCGGAAACTATCCCAGTATGTCTTTCGAGGCCAGTTGATCAGTACCGTCCCGTCTTCCGCTAGGGGAATCCTGAGGGTGGTTTTGCCTTTCTGGGGCAACTCGGCTCCCTCGAGGATGATTTGATCCTTTTTGAGGATGATTTCCGGTTCTCCCAGTTTGTGGTACAGGGCAGAGAAGGCTAACTGGGGAAAGTACTTTCCCTGATACTCGAGGATCAGGAACAGTCTGCGCCTGACCCCGTCGGAATCTACCTCCACGTTGGGGAAACCGGCTCCCGCAGCGGGTTTCAGGATAGGAAGGATGGCGGGTCGAATGTCGGAAGTCTTGTAGGGAATTTCTCCTTCGGCTTTGATCTTTTTCAGGGGAAGTCGCTCCAAGGCTATAGCCCTGAGCTCGTCGGGAATGTTTTCCTTTCCGCTGGGGAGCATGTTGATGGTGAAGTAGGCATTCCCGAAGAACCGGGCGGCTTGCCCCAGGAAGGTATCGTTATCCCGGACGATTCTTTTGATGTTGGTGATGAGTGCTTGTTTCGATTGTTCCGTCATCTGTTCCAACTGTTTCAGGTAGTCCTCCGCATCCCGAAGGGTAATCTGCCGGTTTTTCAATGCGGTGAACAACTCGTACACGTTCCTGTAGAGGGAAGTGAACTCGGAGGAGAGGGCTTTAGGGATCTTCTCCTGGAGGAGGGTGGAATCGATACCCCGGGGACTCTGCTCGGTATATTCGATATCGAATACGGCGTAGGCTGCCCCGAATTCTTTCATGGTGATAAGCCCTTCAGCCATCACTTCCCGGCTCCAGGGCCAGATACCGACGTTGGCAATGGCGGTATCATCCACATCCAGCAATAGGATAGAGGGGTCTTCGGGGATGGCGGGCTTCACGTGTAGTAGGGCATCGTACACCCGCTTTTCCAAGGTGGCATAAAAGTCGAACAGGTTCAACAGGCTGAAGATTCCGGCACTGAGAATCGGAACAAGTGCCCCGATATTGATTTTTTTCCACATTCCCCCACCTCCTGGGTTTGTAAATATCTCTATCTTAAATTATACTATAACTCATCTGGAAACCTTGCGCTATGCGAGGTATATTATCTTTTGAAACTCGGTAGGAGAATACAATGAGACGAAGAATCCTTCTCCTGGTTGTACTGGTGGGGTTGAGCGCAACGGTTGGGTTTGCGCAATCCAACGCGTTGATCGATCAAGTGTTGGAACAAAAAAAGGTAGGTTATTCGTACGCGGCATACCTGGTCCTATCCGCGGCAGGCATCATCAAGGATACTTCTACACCCGAACAGGCTATGGAGGCGTTGAAGCAGCAGGACTGGGGTATCAAGGTACCGGAACAACCTACAGACATCAGTCTGGGGCAGTATGCTTACTTAATCATGAAAGCCTTCAATATTTCGGGAGGTCTCATGTACCGGCTTATGCCTGGTTCCCGGTATGCGGCAAGGGAAATTGCCTATCTGGGGTTCGTAACGGAGAATCCCAGTCCTTATCGGAGCATCTCCGGCCAGGAAGCCCTGCAGATCCTGAACAACGTCCTTAGCTGGAAGGAGGAACAGCAATGAAACAGAAAACGATCCTTCTCATTGTCCTCCTTGCTCTTTTGGAATGGGCCCTCTATGGGTTCGATTTCGGTGTAAACATAGAAAACAACTCCAGTTACTCCTCCAAGGAAGGGGAGGGGTTTATCCAGGAAAACACCGCCCACCTCTGGTTGAACCTTCCGATGGGTGATTTCTGGGTCCTGAATGCCTCCCTTATGGGATCGTTCAGTAACGATTCGGACAAGCCTGTACTCTATGGGGATATCGAAACCCTTTCTTTAAAAGGTACATTTCCCCATCTGGAAAACGGAGCGAACCTGTTTTCCCTCGAAATGGGGCGGTTCTTTCATAAGGAATTCTCCGGATTCGTGTTTGCCCATCGGATGGATGGGCTCCGTATGGAGTTCGGGTATCCTTTTTCCACCCTTCAGTTGGCCTTCGGGTACACAGGGTTACTGAACAAACACTACACTTCCCTAGTGATGAGCAAACTGGATGCGTTGGATGACCTGGACAAAGACGTGCTGTTCGCACCGAAGCGCCTTATCGGTACCCTTTCCTGGAACATTCCCGAACTATTTGCCCGGCAGAACGTGAACTTCTCCATTCTTGTGAACGAAGACCTTCGTCACTTGTTCGAAGATGTCATCAAGGAAGGAAAGGAAGTCTTCGATCCTTCTTCCGGTGGGTTAGTGGATACCCAGTACTTTGGGGTCGGATTGGATGGCCCCATTACCTCCTCCCTATTCTACAATGCTTTCTTTTATCTAGGTACGGGCCGCATATTAACCTTTGTGCCCGATTCCCAGAGTAACACAGGGGAAGCGTATCTATATAAAAACATTCTTGCGGGATTGGGAGGGGTTTCTTTCAGGTATTACCTGCAGGAGTTCTTCCAGTCGGTAGCGAGTGTGCAGATCCTCTATGCTACCGGTGATTCCGATTCTATCTCCTACATCGAAGGGAATACCAGCGGCGGCAGTTCTCAGTTCATCCCTGTCTCAGGTCAGACTTTGGGAACGGCCTTTACGCCCAAGGCCAGTAATATTCTAGCTGTAGAACTGGGCTATTCGCTGAAACCTTTTTCCAGCGCGAAAGGTTCCATCCTTGAAAGCCTCCAGGCGGGCGCCAAACTCACTCCCTTCTTTAAAGCTTCCAAGGGGGCCATGTCGGAGGGGGGAATCGATCCATCAGCCTCCGCGGGCTATGTGGGTACCGATGTGGCCGTGTACGGAAACCTCAGGCCTTTTTCAGATCTGGGGCTGGGGCTTGCTCTGGGGTTCTTTCTGCCCAACGGCAGTGCCTTCTTGCCCGGAAAGGACGATCCCATCGTGTATGGGCAATTCGTCTTTTCCTTCAGTTTCTAGGGGATATTGTCCATCAGGAGGATGGTTATGAAAAAGATCCTAATTCTAACGATCCTGTTCCTACTTGCGATTCTCACTTTCGCGCAGGAACAAGCAGTATTGCGGGAGTTTTCCGGGAAGGTGGAAGTGATGCCCCCCGGAAAGAACTGGGAACCCGCCGCGCGTAATCTGGTACTCCCACCGGGAGCGGTGATTTCCACCGGGTTCAATTCATTCGCTACCATTCAGGCGGGATCCGCGACGATCCAGGTGAAGCCACTTACCCGCATGGCAGTGGCGGAACTGGTGAAAGCCCAAGGGGAACAGAAAACCTCTCTGGACTTGAAGGTGGGGCGTGTGCGGGCAAAGGTGGAAAAGGTAGAGGGCCTGGAACACGATTTTACCTTGAAAAGTCCCGTATCCACGGCAGCGGTACGGGGAACGGAGTTCGATTTTAGCGGTACTGGCCTCCGTGTGTGGGAGGGAATCGTGCGGTATGCCAATGCTATTGGCCAATCTCGTACGATCGTGCAAGGAGAATCCAGTTCCATCACAGGACTGGAGGCTCCCGCTTCTCCAGAGGAAGCGGCGGTAGCCACTTCCAAGACAGAGATCAGTACCCGACCTATGGGTGCAGCGGAAGGGGCTGGAGGCAAGGCTAGCCTGACAGGATCTATTAAAGTTACGGTGAAGTAGGAGGAACGCATATGAAAATGAAATTATCCAAAGCGGGTATCCTCCTGTCGGCCCTTGCGCTGGTTTTATTCGTGTTTTCCTGCGCTATCTGGACAGGGGGCTCAGAAAGCGGAACCATCCGTATGAGCTTCTCCCCCTCCAGTAAGGCGCTGGGTGCGGGGGCGACGGAGGTTAGGGCGTGGCTCTATTCCAACAATGTACTTGTGCCGAATTCGGAGAATTCGGAGGGATACTATAGCGCGAATATTGGGTCAGGAGCCAAGGATGCTACCATCACCATTTCAGACCTCCCGCCGGGAGACAGTTACCGGATCGTGGTTGCGGCCTTCAAACCGGTTGGCGTAACTACTACCGTTACTGCCTACGGCACCTCATCCCTTTTCGGCGTTAAAGCGGGGGCGGAAACGGGGGTGGCCATAGAACTGAAGGCGATCAACATCGCGGTGCCCACGACACAAATCAAGAACCTGGTAAGCGTGGTGTATGATGGGTCCACTATCACGGCTGCCTCGGGCTCGGCATTGTATTCTGGCGGTTCTGTTACTGCACTTACTGCGGCCCCATGGCCAACTTCCACCAAGGGATCCATCAATAGCCTCAACCTGACGGCGGATGAAAATCCGGTCGTTTTAGTGAATACCACGAAAGGAGTGTACCGGGATAATGGGAATCCCATAGGGCTGTGGGAAGGGACGCCTCCCAGTGTTCTTCAGTCAGGAGGCTTGGATCTGCTCACTACGTATTTTTATCAGGCGGAAAAGGAGATGGGAGGCTTGGTAGGACAGGGAAACTGGAATCAGATACCCCTGGATATCCCCGTAGCTGGAAAGCCTATACTGGATCTACTGGTATGGCAGAAGGATCAGAATACGATCTTTGGGTATTTCGCAACCCGGGTGGTCGGTGCTTTCCGAGTGGGGTCCTCGGACATAGAAAACCTCAAGCTGGAGGACATTCTAAGCGGAAACGAGAATAGTCCCATTACCTTCTTCGGCGAGTCTCTGCCCTTGATTCAGGCCTTCGGGTACATCGGCGGGAACGACCTGTACCTGGGCACCAAAAGCGGCGTGTACAAAACCAACATCAACACACCAAAAACGAGCACTCCTCAATTGATCGACGGCACCAAGGGACTGGATGTCACCAAAATCGTGGTGCAGGGGACAACCGAAGCTTTCCTCACTGCCAAGGAACTGGTGATCCTGAAAGGTTCTACGATCTATAAGATGCCCTTCCTCACCAGCGTAGTGGGTACCTTGACTGACATCGCCTGGAAAGGGACAGATCTCATCGTGGTGGGTACCAACGGGATCTGCAGTCTGCCAACCGCGGATTTATAGGGTAATAAAACAGCGCGCAAATAAAAACAGAGATCGGCAGTTTGTTCATAGTTCAATTGATCCCCCGGCAAAAAACCGGGGGATTTTTTATTAGAAGTATGAATGTGGGCGGGCGGGTGCTGCTTTATATAGGCTGGGTTTTCCTCCTTCTGAAGGGGGCGCAGTGTTGGTCGATGTTGGTGGCGATGTAACCCATGCCATACCCGCGATACATCGAATAAAAGAGCCCTCTTAAGCAAGAGGGCTCTATTTATGGGAGTCTTTTTAAATAATTGACGGATTCTAATCCCTTAGAACCCTACCCGGAGGCTTACCTCCGCTCCCCAAGCTTTGGTGCTGGGGTTGTAGGTTCCTGTCGTACAGAGCTGGAAGAGGAAGAGGTTGAAGTCCATGCCTCCTGCGAACATCACGTTCCAGTCGTTGATGGTGACCTTGGCGGAGGGACTAAAATCTTGGGGCGTTCCCGTACCGAGCTGTGCCTTTAAACTTCCCTTTGTTTCATACAGGGTATTTTGATACCAGAGGGAGGTGCGCAGGAAGGGGGTGAACACGTACAGGAGTGTCCGGGAAAGTCCCACATCGAACCCGAAGGAGTGTACCCGAGTATCCAGGGAAAGACCCCCGCTAATTTTAAGAGGCTGACCGGAATAGTCCTGTTCGAACTCAGTTAACGTGTATTTGAAATGAATTCCCGAATACACATACCCCACTCCCAGAGAAACGGTGGGGAACCATCCTTTTTCTTTAAGAATATCCTTCCGGATCCGGATGCCAAAGTTCATCAGATCTGCTTCCAATTCGTCGGAGGAAATGATCCCTCCAGGGACTCCGATTCCCGTAAAGATAAAATCGAGGCCGATAAGTCGTAGCCCGAAGGCCAGTTTTACCGTGGGGAAGGGGAATATATCTTTCGATTTATCGTACAAGTCCCGACCTATCCCGGAAGAAGGAACCGCGTCGTCGATCAAACCGTACACATCGAGGGTGGTGAACTCAGTGTTATTCTTGTCTACGAATTTCAAGATCCCATCCGACACGACCGCTCCCGCGGTTAGGGCTACATAGAAGAAATCCCCCTCTAAGGAGGCCACCCCGATCCCTGTACCTGCCAGGTCGTTCTGCTGCACATGGGGCATTACCTCCCGGCCTAGGAGGAGCATGAGCTTGGAGAAATCGCTTTCTAACTGCGCGAATTGAGCAAATACTGCTGGACTGGCGAAAACCGTTACCAGAATGATGGCAATGAATATTTTTTTCATCGTTACCTCCGGAGGTATCACTGTATAGTGTATAACAAAAGTACGGAGACTTCCAGATGTTTTTGATCTTTCCTTGCCTCTTTTTTTGAAACCAAGTACACTGGGCCCATGGTTGCAACTATCGTAAATTGCATCACCGTAGGTATCGGCTCGATGCTGGGGTTGTTCCTTCATGCGAAGATCAGCGAGGAGTTCAAAGAGACAGTCTTCACCGGAGTAGGGTTGTTTACATTGATCGTGGGAATCGCGATGGCGTTGAAATCCGAGCGGATGGTGTATCTGGCCCTCTCCATCGTGTCGGGGGGGCTATTGGGAAACCTTCTCGATATTGAAGGGAAAATTCTCGCCTTCGGCGAGTGGCTTAAGAGAAGATTCGCGAGCGGGAACAGCAAACACGACTTTGCCTACGGCTTTCTCAACGCTTCGGTACTTTTCTGCGTGGGAGCCATGACGCTGGTAGGGGCCTTCAAAGCCGGTGCCGAAGGGGAATATACCCTCATTCTTACGAAATCCGTGATGGACGGGTTCATGGCCATTCTCCTGACGGCTGCCCAGGGGATAGGGGTAGCGTTTTCCATTATTACCATCCTGGTGTACCAGGGAGGGCTCACCCTCCTGGCAGGGTTCGTGAAACCTCTTGTAACCCCTTTGGTACTTTCTGAGCTTACCGGTGTAGGAGGTGCGCTGGTCATGATGATCGGCTTCAATCTGTTGAGCCTTCGGAAGTTAAAAACAGGGAATTTTCTCCCGGCCCTGGTGATCGTTCTACTCCTGATCGCCCTTGAACCTATTCTGCCGAAGTTCTAAAGGCGCAGTACCAGAGATAGATCGACATGCGAAGGAAGGATAAAGAAATAGAGGATCCCTCTGTCATCGAATCGATCCTCGCCGCGAATTATGTTCTTCGGGTTGCCTGGGCAACGGAGGAAGGGCCGTACCTTCTTCCTCTGAACTACGGATATCGGGAAGGCCGGATATACATCCATGCAGCCTCCGAGGGAAGGAAAATCGAAGTCTCCAAAACTAACCCAAAAGTTTGTTTCGAAGTGAGTGATTCGATCGAGATTCTGGAAGCGGATACTCCCTGCGGCTTTACGACGAGATACCGCTGTGTCCTGGGGACGGGAAGGATCCATATCGTTACGGAGCCCACGGAGAAGGAAGAAGGGCTTTCCGTCATCATGGAGCAAATTACTGGTAAATCAGGATGGACGTTCCCTCCGCACATGACGGAACGATTGGTAATCCTCCGTATCGACATAGAAACCTTGACGGGGAAGAAATCCAAGATCTAAGGGGTGAGGGTGATGGATGCGTGGGTCGTGGGAATAGTGTTCGTCGTTGTGTTCGGATTGGTGCTGTACCGGAAGATTCCCATTCAGTATGTATCCCTGGCAGGTGCCACGATTCTGATCGTTACGGGGATCGTCCCCCTGAAGGTGGCTTTGGGCAATAGCGTCGAGTGGGAGGTGTTATGCATTTATTTTGGATATGGAATGCTGAGTGTCCTTCTGCAGGAAAGCATGCTTCCCCGCGCCCTGGCGGATGCCATCATTCCCCGTATGCGTTCGGAGAACCAGCTCATTTTTTATCTGAGTGCCATTGCCGCTTTACTTTCCAGCTTTATGCCGAATCCCGTGGTGGTGCTGATGGTTGCCCCCTTGGCTCTGGACGTAGCGGATCGGCTGAAACGATCTCCCTTTCCCTACCTGGTGAGTATCGCCATCGCTTCCAATGTGGTCACTACCGTAACCATGGTGGCGGATCCTCCTTCCATCATCCTCGCCATGACCACGAAAATGTCCTTTCTCGACTTTTACTGGTTCCAGGGTAGGCCGGGACTGGGAACGCTGTCAGTGGCGGGAGTGCTGGTGGCGCTCCTTTCCTTACTGGTTCTCAATAGAAAGTTGAACTCTCCTCTCCATATCGAGGTAGAAACCTACCACGCACCTCGAGGGTCTGTAATCCTCTTTGTCCTCAGTTTTCTCGTCGGGATTGGTTCCTTGATCCTGAAACGGTGGATTTCTCCCTTGACTCTTATAGGGGGCTTGGGTGGGGTTTCTTGCGTTGTGTTCCTTCTGGATAGGAAAATCGTTTCTTCCCATGTGGATTCCTGTGGTGCGGGTTCTGATGGGGGTAAAGGTCCGGTTTTCCAGTTGGGCCCTACTTCTGTTTTTGTATTGAGCATCTTTGCCTTGATTCTAGCCCCCCAGACTCCTCCTCCAGGAATGGCTAGCTTCATCAGTTGGCAAGGCTGGATCGGTTTGGGGCTTGGGCTGATCTGTATCGGTACTATGGGCCGGAAAGCGGCCAAAGAGGTGAAAGAGTACGATTGGGAAACCACCCTGTTTCTTCTAGGGATTTTCATCGTAGTGGATTCAGTGGATCGGGTGGGGATCCTTTCTATGTTCGTAACTTGGCTGATGGAAGCTGGTTTTCGGGATCCGTTTTGGGTCTTCATGCTCATCACCTGGATCAGTGTCACCCTGTCTGCCTTCATCGATAACGTTCCCTATACGGTACTGATGATCCCTGTATGCGGGTATTTCGCGAAAACCCTGGGGATCAATCCCCACTACTTATACTATGGGATGCTGATAGGTACGGGAATCGGTGGGAATATCACCCCTGTAGGGGCGACGGCGAATGTACTTGCCTGCGGAATGCTGGAAAAGCGAGGGGTCAAGATCGATACCCTACAATTCATGCGCCTCAGCGTTCCTTTCTCTGTATCCGCAGTACTGTCGGCCCAGATTCTGATTCAATTGTTCTGGGGACGATAGAAATTGAATCAGCCATTCTTTTTCTCCTGTATGTTACAGTAAAGAGTATGCTTCGAAAGCGCAGTGTTGCGTGCACTGTGGGAACGAGGTATACTCTTAAGGAGGAGGTATGGCTGTACATCAGCCCGTTGAGGAAAAGGTGAAGGACTTAGAAAACGCCATTCGGGAACTCGTCTACCTACAGCACAAGAACGAAATGCAAATTGGGCAGCTCACTCTGGAAATGAAAGCCTTCAAAGATGAAATGTTGGCCTTCAAGGGTGAGATGAAGGACTTTAAGGACGAGATGAAGGACTTCAAGGACGAGATGCTAGCCTTTAAAGACGAAATGAAAGGCTTTAAAGACGAGATGAAAGTTTTCAAGGATGAGATGCTCGTCTTTAAGGACGAAATGAAAGCTTTCAAGGATGAGATGCTCGTCTTTAAGGACGAAATGAAAGCTTTCAAGGATGAGATGAAGGACTTCAAGGACGAGATGTTGGCCTTCAAAAATGAGATGAAGGGCTTCAAAGACGAGATGAAGGGCTTCAAAGACGAAATGCTCGCATTCAAAGACGAGATGCTCATTTTTAAAGATGGGGTGGAAACTTTTAAGGACGAGATGAAAGGGTTCAAAGACGAAATGAAAGAGTTCAAAAATGAAATGCAGGCCTTCAAAGATGAGTTGCGGGATGAAAATCGGCGTATGAATAAGCGCTGGGGAGAAATCTCGAACAAATTGGGGACTCTTGTGGAAGATATCGTTGCTCCGGCTATAGATCCCATGATCGAAAAATACTTTGGAATGGAACCGATTGAAACATCCATTCGAGTACGGAGAAGAAAAGGAAATTTGAAAACCGAGTTCGATGCCATCGCGATTTGCGAACACTGCGTGTTCCTTTTCGAAGTGAAGTCGACCCCCCGAAAAGACTACATCAAAGAGTTTTTCGAACTTCAGATCCCCAGGTTCAGACAATTGTATCCGGAGTTCGAATCGAAGAAGCTGTATCCCGTATTCGCTTCCCTACGGATTGAGCAGCCAGAAGTGGATTTCTGCACAGAAAATGGGATTTATGCGATGGCCTATCGAGAATGGGACTATATGGATCTGTTGAACTACGAAGAGCTTGAGCCGCAAAGGAAGGCATAGGGCGTCTTCACCCCCTTATGCTGTTCAACCTCCATTGGCAGGGAAGGGGTTCCTCGCATCCTCCAAGGTATCGATGGGATTTTCGCTCCGCTCGATGGGACACGGTTTGACGTTCCATATTTCCGCTGCATACTGCTGGATCGTTCGGTCCGAGGAAAAACGTCCGGAATGGGCAACATTGATGATGGCCTTTCGGTTCCATTCCTGAGGTTCCGCGTACAGGCGGGAAATCTTCGCCTGGGCTTCGGCATAGCTCGGTAGGTCCGCGAGGTTGAGGTACCGATCGTGATGGAGGAGCATTTCTTTCAGAGGATCGAAGATCCCCGGTTCGTTGATGTTGAAATATCCTGTAAAGATAAGGTCTAAAGCTTCCTTGATTTCGGGATCCTTCGCGTAGAACTCCTCTCCATTGTAATGCTTGGAGAGTTCCAGGGCTTCCTCGGCCTTCAATCCAAAGATGAAAATGTTTTCAAGGCCCACCTCTTCCGCGATTTCTATATTTGCCCCATCCAGGGTACCAATGGTGAGCGCCCCATTGCACATGAACTTCATGTTTCCGGTTCCCGAGGCTTCCGTCCCAGCGAGGGAGATTTGCTCCGAAACCTCTGCCGCAGGCAGAAGCTCCTCCGCCAGGGTCACCCGATAGTTGGGTAGAAAGTAGACCTTCAGTTTGTCTTCCATGTCGGGATCGTTGTTGATGACCTGTGAAAGGTTGTTGATGAATTTGATGATGAGTTTCGCCATCGCGTATCCGGGGGCGGATTTCCCCCCAAAGAAGAAGGTTCGAGGGATAAACCCCTCTGTGCCTTGCTGTTTTATTTTATGGTACAGGTACACGATATGTAGAGCGTTGAGAAGCTGCCGCTTGTATTCATGGATCCTTTTTACCTGGAAGTCGAAGATCGTCTCGGGATCCACGATCCACCCGTAGGTATCCGATAGGCGATGGGCAAAGATTTCCTTTGCCCTGCGCTTTACCTCTCTGAACTTTTCCCGAAAGCTTCCGTCCTCTGCCAGGGGAAGGAGTTTTTTCAACTCCTCCATGTCCAGGATCCATCCCGGTCCGATCGCTTCGGTGATGAGGGAGGCAAGGCCTGGGTTTGCCTTCAAAAGCCACCTTCGGTGGGTAATGCCGTTGGTTTTGTTGTTGAACCGTTGGGGGTAGATGGAAGCGATATCCGGCACCAGAGTGCTCTTCAAAAGTTTGGTATGCAGGGCTGCTACCCCGTTGGTGGAATGGGAGCCCACGATACAGAGGAAGGCCATCCGAATCTGTTTGGGGTCTCCTTCTTCGATGAGGCTAACGGTACGGAGTTTTTCGGGGTTTCCCCGGAATCGGATAGCGGCCTCTTTCAGGAACTGGTTGTTGATTTCGTAGATGATCTGCAGGTGCCGAGGAAACAGCTTCTCGAACATGGGAAGGGGCCACTTCTCCAGCGCTTCGGGCATGAGGGTATGGTTCGTGTACCCGAAGGTTCGCACGGTAATGTCCCAGGCGGTTTTCCAGTCCAGCCCCTCCTGATCCAGCAGGATACGCATCAGTTCGGGGATTGCCATGGAAGGATGGGTGTCGTTCAGTTGGATGGCAACGTATTTGGGGAAGTCTTTCCAGGGGTTCCCGGAGTTCTTGAACCTTCGAAGGATGTCCCAGAGAGAACAAGCCACGAAAAAGTACTGTTGCCGGAGGCGCAGCTCTTTTCCCAGGTATTGGGTGTCATTGGGATAGAGAACTTTCGTGAGGTTCTCCGCATTCACCTTTTCACTGACGGCCTCTACGTAATCACCCTCGTTGAATTCCTGCAGGTCGAACTCCTGCGGTGCCCGAGCAGCCCAGAGGCGGAGGGTATTTACCGTTTTCCCCCCATACCCCACGATAGGAATATCGTAGGCGATACCGTATACGATCTGCGTATCCACCCAGTGGGAAACCCATCTGCCGTTTTCCATGAGCTTTTCGACTCTTCCCCCATAGTTCACCGGAACGCAGAGATCGGGACGTTCTATTTCCCAGGGGTTTCCCCCCCGAAGCCAATCGTCCGGATGTTCCACCTGCCACCCGTTCTCGATTTCCTGCCGGAAGATCCCATAATCGTACCGAAGCCCGTAGCCGAAGGCAGGGAGTTCCATCGTGGCAAGGGAGTCGCTGAAACAGGCTGCCAACCGGCCCAAACCGCCGTTCCCCAGGCCCGCATCCACCTCCTCTTCCTCCAACATTTCCCACCTGTATCCCAGTTTCAGGAGGGCATCCTTGACTGGCCCCTCAATGCCCAGATTGATTACATTCATTCCTAGCAATCGCCCAATGAGCCATTCGAGGGAGAGGTAGTACACCCGTTTCACATTCTTGCTATGGTGGGTTTGCTGCGTTTTGATCCACTGGTTGATCAACCGATCCCGAACCGCATAGGCAAGGCTCATGAATCGGTCATGGTTCGTAGCGGTGTACTTGTCTACCCCCAGCGTATACTTTAGATGTTCGGCAAAGCCCCAGGCGATGGATTCGGCATCGAGACCTTGCCGGGAAGTGATTTTTTTCGCTTCCAGGCAGGGGTCACTATTCTTATCTATTCGTTGGGTATCCATTCGGTACTACCCTCCTTCCCCAAAGGGGATTACAGGTTTTCTTCGTGTTCATCGAGGATGTGGATGCACACGGGTTCCTCTTGAACCACATCGAGGGTCCGAATCTTTTCCAGAGCCTTACGGAGGTTCTTCTCTTTGGCTCTGTGGGTGATGATCACTACCGGCGCGATAGAAGGTGTTGCCAGATCCTCCGGGATTTCTTTCTGAAGCACCGAAGCAATGCTAATGTTGTTCTTCCCTAGGACGGAGGCGATTTTGGCAAGGACCCCTACGGTATCGGTGACCATAAAACGGAGGTAGAAACGGGAAACCAGTTCATCGGGGCTAACCTGTTTGGCCCGTGGACTGCGGTCCGGCCATAGGCGGAGGGAGTGAAAGAACGCTCTATGTACCCCTAAGGCAGCATCGACGATATCTGCCACAACAGCCGATGAAGTGGGAGAGCCTCCCGCCCCCCGCCCATAGTACATCGTGTGTCCGGTGGCATGGCCGTAGACACTGATGGCATTGAATGGGCCCGATACCCACGCCAGAGGATGCTGGCGGGAGATGAAGGCTGGACGCACCCGCAAGCACACCCCTCCGTTCAGCCGGCTGGCAACAGCAAGGAGTTTCACGACGTAACCCAGTTCATTTCCGTACTGAATATCCAGGGTCTTTAGCGTGTCTATCCCTTCCACGGGGATAGCTTCGAGGGAGAACCGTTGCCCAAAGGCGAGAGAGGCCATGATGGTGAGTTTGTGCGCTGTATCCATTCCCGATACATCGAGGGTGGGATCCGCTTCCGCCAAACCGGCCCGTTGTGCTTCTTTCAAAGCCTCCGTGTAACTGATTCCTTCCTGGGTCATCCGGGTAAGGATATAGTTACAGGTGCCGTTTACGATTCCATACAAGGCATCGATCCGATTCGCAATGAGCCCATCGTACAATGCCCGTATAATGGGGATCCCTCCCCCGCAGCTCGCTTCGAAACTGAGGGTTACCCGATTCATTCGAGCCGCCTTCAGTAATTCCGGTGCCGCATGGGCAAGGAGAGCTTTGTTTGCCGTTACCACATGCTTCCCCGCGTTCAACGACCGCAGAATGATCTCTTTGGCAACCGTCGTTCCACCCACCAGTTCTACTACGATGGACACCTCCGGGTCAGCCAGAACCTTTCCCAGATCCCTTTCGAAGAGGGAAGAGGGAAGTCCTAGGGATTCGGCCCTTCGGAAATCCATATCCACGATGTATTTCAACTGGATGGAGAGGCCTGTGCGTTCTTGAAGCAGGGACTGATCCCTAGTCAGACGCAGGGCTACGGCCCCCCCTACGGTTCCGCATCCGACAATGGCAACGGAGACCCTCGAAAGCTGTTTCCCCATGTATCCTCCTTAACGCTGGTATCCTATTTCAGCAGGGTAGGTGTGTCAACGGCAAGATCGTGTTATTTACACCCGTGTGGAATCCTACTATACTGTACCCTCGCCATGCGAATCCGATACAATGCGCCGATCACTCTGAACTTCACCCTATTGGCTTTCATCGTCCTTCTATCGGACACCCTGTTTCGCACAGGATTCATCGCGAATCTCTTCTCGGTACCGGGGCGTGGGGTATTCCAGTTTTCCAATCCTTTTCACTATGTTCGATTGTTTACCCATGTGGTAGGCCATGTGAACTGGGCGCACTTTTTGGGAAACTTCGCCTTGCTCCTGCTTCTAGGGCCTATTCTGGAAGAAAAGTACGGTTCGGCAGCTCTTTTTTTCATGATGATGGTGACAGCCTTCATGACGGGGCTCTTGAATGTACTCTTCCTCCCTACGGGTCTATTGGGAGCCAGCGGAATCGTGTTCATGATGATCATCCTGGTGAGCTTTACCAATATCCGCCAGGGCGAGATTCCCATTACCTTCTTGTTGGTGCTCACGATTTACCTGGCAGGAGAGGTGATTCGGTCCTTTCAGAACAACAGTATTTCCGAGTTTGCCCATATCGTGGGAGGAGCCTGCGGGAGTATCTTCGGTTTTGTAAAACCGGCTCGTTCGAAATCCTCGACTTCCAGGGGATGAGGAGTTCTTCATGTTTGATAAATTAGAGGCCTTAGAGGCAAGGTACCGCGAATTGGAAATCATGATCAGTGATCCCGATCTTCCCAAGGATCGTACACGCTACAGAGAGGTACTCCAGGAACATGCCCATCTTTCCAAGATCGTCGAGTCCTATGAGGCGTACAAAAAGTTGCGACACCGACTGCAGGAAACGGAGGCCCTTTGGGAACAGGAGAAAGATCCCGAACTCCGGAATCTAGCCAAGGAAGAGGTGGAACAGATCCGTTTAAAGTTGGAAGAAAAAGAGAAGGAACTGAAGGAACTCCTTGTGCCCCGGGACCCACGGGACAGCAAGAACGTGATCATGGAGATCCGTGCCGGTACAGGGGGCGAAGAGGCGGCCCTGTTTGCGGCGGATCTTTTTCGAATGTATACCCGATACGCGGAAGGGAAGGGGTGGAAGGTCGAAGTGATGGATGCCAATGAAACGGAATTGGGAGGATTCAAGGAAATTATCTTTTCCGTTTCCGGTCCGGGAGCTTATGGGGATTTGCGGTATGAAAGCGGAGTGCATCGAGTACAGCGGGTTCCAGTGACGGAAGCGGGAGGGAGGATCCACACCTCGGCAGTGACGGTGGCTGTTCTTCCGGAAGCGGAGGAGACAGAAGTGGAAATTCGACCGGAAGATCTGCGGATCGATGTGTTCCGCGCCTCGGGAGCCGGAGGCCAGCATGTGAACAAAACCGAATCTGCCGTTCGGATCACCCACCTGCCGACGGGAATCGTGGTGACCTGCCAGGACGAGAAATCGCAGCACAAGAACAAGGCTAGAGCATTGCGGGTATTACGAGCGCGGCTCTACGAGATGGAGGAACAGAAAAGGCTACAGGAGGAATCGGCCATCCGGCGGAGTATGGTCGGGTCGGGGGACCGGTCGGAACGGATCCGAACCTACAATTTTCCCCAGAACCGAATCACCGATCATCGGATCAATCTGACCCTCTATAAGCTCGATTCGGTGCTGGAAGGGGAACTGGGAGAGATTATTGAGGCATTGAAACTTTCCGAACGGGAGGAAGCGTACAAAACCCAGCTGCAATGACCATCCGCCAAGCCCTGCTGAACGCACGGGATTTGTTCCGTAACCGAGGGTTTGAAACCCCCTTCCTCGATGCTGTCCTTCTCCTCTCTGCCTGTACAGGGTTGGATAAGGCGAAGATCCTGGCTTCCTATGGCGAGGAACTCGGCAAAGAAGCGGAGGATTGTTTTCATGAGGCGGTGCATCGGAGACTATCGGGGCATCCTGTTTCCTACATTCTTCGAAGAAAGGAGTTCTACGGCCTATCCTTCTACGTGGATGAGCGAGTCTTGGTTCCCAGGCCTGAAACCGAGGTTCTGGTAGAAACCGCTTTGCGGATTCTCAAGGAAGATCCCTCCATCCACCGGATTCACGATGTCTGTACAGGTACGGGCTGCATACCTATCAGTTTGGCCGCTCACCTCCCCAAGGCAATGCCGGGCAGGGAGGTGGAAATTAGCGCCTCGGATCTGTCGGAAGATGCCTTGGAGGTCTTCCAAATCAATTGCCTCCGGATCCTTGGATATGTACTACCCCATAGGGAGAGCGATTTACTTTCCCAGGTAGAAGGTCCTTTCGATATGATCACCGCCAATCCCCCCTATATCGCCACAGCCGAGGTGGATCGTATGATGGCTTCGGGGTGGCCCGAACCGCGGCTCGCTCTAGATGGCGGGGAGGATGGAATGATGCTTATCCATCGCCTGATCGTACAAGCTCTGGAAAGGTTACGAGAAAATGGTTATCTTTTACTAGAAGGGGCGGACTCTCAAGCAGAAGCCATCCAGCAAAGGTTATACTCCCAGGGGTACAGTACTGTAGAAGTGATTTACGATCTAGCGGGACGGATGCGGGTAGTGGTAGGACGCAAAGGATAGAACTATGCACCGAATGGTGGCCCGGGTAGAACAGTTCGAACAGAAACTGACGTTCTACTCCGAGGAAGAAAAACAGAAAATACTGGAAGCAGCCCGATGGGCGATGGAACTCCACAAAGACCAGCTCCGGGCTAGTGGGGAGCCTTTTTTTACCCACCCCTTGCAGGTGGCGGAAATCCTCGTGGAACTTCGGATGGATAGCGAATCGGTGATTGCCGCTCTTCTCCACGATGTACTGGAGGACACGGAGGTACGTAGGGAGGAGTTACGGCAGAGGTTCGGGAAGGAAGTGGAGCAGCTGGTAAACGGGGTTACCAAGATTTCCGTCTTGCGAGCGAAAAGTAAATCGATTCAACAGGCTGAAACGATCCGGAAAATGCTCTTTGCCATGGTGAAGGATATCCGGGTGATCCTGATCAAGTTGGCGGACAAACTCCACAATATGCGAACCCTCGAGTACCTACCGGAATCGAAACGGAAAGAAATCGCGGAAGAGTGCCTCGATATTTACGCTCCCCTGGCCTCCCGGTTGGGGATTGGGTGGATCAAGATGGAGCTGGAGGATCTTTCCCTCAAGCATCTTCACCGGGATATTTACGATCAGATCAAGGCGTTCGTAGCAGCAAAGAAGGAACAGCGGGGAGAGTACCTTCGAAAAATGCAGGTCCGGATTGTAGAGGCAGCCAAACTAGAGGGAATTCCCGTGCAGGTGGAAAGCCGCGCAAAGCATTTCTACTCTATCTTCACTAAGATGAAGAAACGGGGCAAGCAACTGGAAGAGATCTACGACCTATTAGGGATTCGGATCCTGTGCGAGACCCAAAGCGATTGTTACGTCCTGTTGGGAATCGTTCACCGGTTGTGGAAACCCATCGAAGGGCGGTTCAAGGACTATATCGCCATGCCAAAGGCGAACAAGTACCAGAGTCTCCACACCACCGTCATGGGGGATGGGGGAAGGTTGATCGAGATCCAGATCCGAACCGAGGATATGCATCAGACCGCCGAACATGGGATCGCCGCCCACTGGCTCTACAAGAGGGGCACCAGTGCGGAGGTAGTACGGCCTGAAGATCTCCCCATTATCAACCGGCTGAAGAGCTGGAACGGAATCCGTATTTCTTCCGGTGAGTTCCTCAACGAGATAAAAGGCGAAATCCTGAAGGATTCGATCTATGTCTTCACTCCAAAAGGAGATGTGATTGAATTGCCCAAAGGGGCTACGCCCATCGACTTTGCCTACCATATCCATACGGATATCGGCGACCATATCTATGCGGCAAAGGCCGATGGGGTAATCGTTCCCCTGAAAGCGGAATTGAAAAACACCCAGGTAGTGGAAATCCTCACTAGCCCCCAAGCCCATCCCCATCTAGCCTGGTTACGGTACGTGAAAACAGCCCGAGCCAGATCCAAGATCCGCGCCTGGCTCAAGAAGAACGATACCTCCCTCATCATCGATCGGAACATCGTGGCCAAGAAGAAGCCTGACATACCTACTCCTCCTCAACCTCGGCCGAAAGCGGAAAAAACCACCAAGGAAGAAGTTGATCGTCGAGAGGATGTAAAGAAGATCGGGGTGCGGATTGGTGCAGACAGGAACATGCTGATCAATCTGGCTGGATGCTGCAACCCCGTTACCGGAGATGACATCGTAGGCTACGTATCCCGGGGGAGAGGCATCATCGTTCATAAACGGGACTGCCCAAACCTTAAGTTCATCCCGGATTTTCAGGAGCGTTCCATAGAGGTGGAGTGGGAAACGGTGTCTCCCAAGGCGACCCGACAGTTCCAGGTTACAGCCCGGCGGACTCTGGACTTGTTTTCTGAGATCGAAGGAGCAGTGCGGAAGTTCAAGGGGCATTTGATCGCCGGCCGGGTAGACGAGGATGGGCCGGACAGGCTTATAGCTCACTTCACCATGGAGTTGGACCGCAAGGAAGACTTCGGCAAGGTAATCAAAAGCATACGAACGATTCCTTCGATCCTCACGATTCAGGATATGCCCCTCGAAACCCGGGGAGAGGAGTCCGATTGATCCTTCGGAGGTCCGATGAGATCGGGGGGTCGTGAGGGGGCCCTGGATTGTAGGGGCCCTCTAAACTAGATAGTTTTACTCATAAAATTTGACATCCGAAGAGAGCTTTTCTACCTTTAAGGGCAGGAGGACACAATGGCAACTATAACATTGAAAGGAAATCCCATTCATACCTGCGGGGAACTCCCCAAGGTGGGAACAAAGGCACCCGATTTCGTGCTGGTGAAGGCAGATCTTTCCGATGTTTCTTTGGCTAATTTCAAAGGGAAGAAGAAGATCCTCAATATCGTGCCTAGCCTCGATACAGGTGTGTGTGCCGCCTCGGCCAAACGGTTCAACGACGAGGTGAAGAAATTGAAGGATGTGGTGGTGCTTACCATCAGCATGGACCTCCCCTTTGCCCAGGATCGTTTCTGCAAGGTGGAGCATATCGAGAATGTAATTACCCTTTCCGACATGCGCAAGAAGAACTTTGGAAAACTTTATGGGGTGGAAATAGTGGATGGCCCCCTGGCGGGATTGTTGAGCCGAGCGATCGTAGTGTTGGACGAGAACGATACGATAGTCTACACCCAACAGGTTCCGGAGATCGCTCAAGAGCCAGATTATGAAAAGGCCCTTGCCGCTGTCCGGTAGGGGGACTTTTTAGGTGTCTCAGGGGATTTCCCTTCACATTGTCTTGTTGGAACCCGAGATCCCCCAGAACACGGGAAACATTGCCCGCACCTGTTCCGCATTGGGGGCTATACTCCATTTGATCGAACCCTTGGGGTTTTCGCTAACGGATAGATACCTTAAGAGGGCGGGGCTTGATTATTGGCCTTTGGTGCAGGTGAGGGGTCATCCCAACCTGGAAGCGTTTTTCCAGGAGTACGGCACGGAGCACCTCTACCTTGCCTCAAGGCGGGGGAAGCGGTTCTACACGGAGGTGCGGTATCCAGATCCCTGCTATTTCCTTTTAGGAAAGGAATCAGTGGGTCTTCCCCAGGAGATTCTCGACCAGTTTCCCGACCGAGTGGTGCGCATTCCCACTAAAGAGGAAGTCCGATCTCTCAACCTATCCAGTGCGGCGGCAGTGTTGGCGTACGAGTATGCCCGGCAGAAAGGCTTCCCGGAGCTTACGTAAAATCCAGTACCCCTAGGCGCGATTGAGCGGTTTTCCTGTTTCCGATAGAATACTCCCATGGAAACCATCGGAATCATCGGTTTTGGGAACATGGGGGAAGCCTTTGCGGCGGGACTTCGCGCAACACTTCCTGAAGTTAAGCTTGCGGTGGTGGAGAAACTCTCCCCTAGATCTTCTATCGCAAAAGACCAGTACGGGGCTCTGGATTGTACCGGTGACTGGGAAAAATTCTTTTTTCGGGTCGAAGTAGCGATCCTTGCGGTCAAGCCGCAGGATGCCGAACCCCTTTTACGGGAAATATCTCTCTACTCCCGGGGGAAACGGTTCATCTCTCTCATAGCGGGAAAACAGATTGCGTTCTTACGGAAGTATCTCCATACCCCCTATATTTGCCGGTTCATGCCGAATCTGGCTGCCATGTATGGGAAAGCGGCGGTAGGTGTTGCCTTCCCGGAAGATCTTCCTGGGCCGCAGGGAACTAACGTGCCCCGAGGTATTACCGGGCAAGAGGGAATTTCCGAGCCCCAAGGACGTACGGAGCCACAGGGCTCAGCAGGGGGCCCTTCGAGTATGGAGGATATGAACACCTTTAAAGCTCGGTGCCTACAGATCGCCGGAGCAGTGGGGAAACCGATCCAGATCCCCGAAGGACTGATGCCCATGATGACTGGGCTTTCAGGGTCGGGCATTGCCTTTGTGTTCCAATTCATCCATGCCATGGCACTAGGTGGGGTAAAGACAGGGTTTGGGTACTCCTCCGCCCTGGAAACCGCTCTGCAGGTTGTGGAGGGGGCTGTAGAGGTGCTTCGGAAAACAGGGGAAGCTCCTTCCACGTGGATCACCCGGGTAGCTTCCCCTGCGGGAACTACCATAGAAGGATTGCAGGTCTTGGAGGAGGGAGGATTTACGGCATCCGTGATGGGTGCGGTGGAAGCGGCCAGTAGAAGGGCAGAGGAATTGGAAGGAGTGTAACAGACATGGTGGATCTGAAATTCATAAAAGAGAACCTCGAGGCAGTGAAGGAGAACATTCGCAACCGGCACATGCAAGCCGATGCGGAGTTGGTAGTTCGATTGTACGATGAGCGGAACGCCCTCATAGTGCAGGTAGATGCCCTTAGAGCTCAGCGAAACGAGAATGCCCAGAGGATGAAAGGGAAACTTACCGCCGAGGAACGGAGTGTCCTAATCGAAGAGGGAAAGGCGCTGAAGGCGCGGATTGCCGAACTGGAAGCGAAACTGGAAGAGAAGGAGAAGGAACTCTATCGGGAAGCGTCGAAAATCCCCAACATGGCACACCCGGAGACTCCCGTCGGGAAGGAGGACAAGGACAACCTGGAAATCCGGCGGGTAGGCACAATCCCCCGATTCGACTTCAAACCAAAGGATCATGTGGAGTTGGGAGAACTCCTGGATATCATCGATTTCGATTCAGCTACACGGGTGTCAGGAACGAAGTTCTACTACCTGAAGAACGAGGGAGTGTTCTTGGAACTGGGGCTTGTACGATACACCTTCGACATCCTTGTGAATCATGGGTTTCAAGCGTTTATCACCCCAGATATCGCCAAAGAGGGAATCGTGGAGGGCATCGGATTCAACCCCCGTGGCCCCGAAAGCAACATCTATACCATAGAGGGTACCGATACCTGTCTTGTAGGAACGGCGGAGATCACCCTGGGTGGATACTACGCGGATACGATTCTGGATCCTTCTCGCCTGCCGATCCGTATGGCAGGCCTTTCCCACTGTTTCCGAAGGGAAGCGGGAGCTGCCGGACAGTTTTCCAAGGGGCTCTATCGGGTTCATCAGTTCACCAAAGTGGAGATGTTCGTCTACTGTAAGCCAGAAGACTCGGAAAGCTGGCATCAGCGCCTTTTGGCCATCGAAGAGGAAATCTTCTCGGGACTGGGGATTCCTTATAGGGTGGTGGATACTTGCACGGGAGACCTCGGCGCTCCCGCGTATCGGAAGTTCGATCTGGAAGCCTGGATGCCCGGTAGAGGGGAAGGGGGAGAATGGGGGGAGGTTACCAGCACCTCCAACTGCACCGATTACCAAGCCCGGAGGCTGGGTATCCGATACAAGGAAGAGGGCAAGAATCGTTTCGTCCATATGCTGAACGGAACTGCCATTGCCGTATCTCGGGGAATCATCGCGATTCTGGAAAACTTTCAGGAGGCAGACGGGTCGGTACGGATCCCGGAACGGCTCGTTACCTATACGGGGTTCGATCGGATCCGCCCCAAGAAGTAAATAAAAGGCCTACCGTGGACTGGAAGGAATCTGTAAGGAAGGTTAGCGGCACTATAGATCCTCCCAGTGTTTCCCGGGATGCAGAGGGCAGGTGCCCAGGAGGCGGCATGCAAAAACCAATCATTCTGGCAGAGATCGGCACTTCCCACGGGGGAGATCTGGGGAAGGCAAAGGAGCTAATTTCCGCTGCCGCTGAAGCGGGTGCCGACGGTGCCAAGTTCCAGTTAGTGTATGCTGAGGAAATCCTCCATGCTAAAAGCGGTTTTGTGGATCTGCCGGGCGGTAGGGTTCCTCTCTATGACCGATTCAAGGAACTGGAACGCCCCCAGGAGTTCTATGCCGCCTTGAAGGAGGAAACCGAAGCGAAGGGAATGTGGTTCGTCTGCTCTCCCTTTGGAATCCGCAGTGCCAGAATCCTGCGCCAGATTGGAACGAAGGTCATCAAGATAGCCTCTCCGGAACTGAACCACTACCCTCTTCTGGAGGAAGTGGCCACCTATCCTGTTTCCCTCTTGGTTTCTACTGGTGTGTCTACCTTAGGGGATATCGAGCGGGCCCTTGCCGTTCTTCGGGAAGGCACCCGCTCGGGGCATGCAGGGCATAGAGGGCATTCAGGAGGGGTAGATCATGCCGTGGATAGGAGGCAAGCAAAGGGGGCAGGGGACCCGGCGAAAACACCCTTTCCGCCCCTAACCCTTTTACACTGTATCACTTCCTATCCAGCTCCCGAGGAAGAGTACAACCTTTCCCTTCTCCTCAACCTCAAGGGAATCTTTGGCGTTGCCGTAGGGGTCTCCGATCATAGCAGGGATCCAGTGCTGGTCCCAGTTTTATCGGTTCTGGAAGGATCGAGGGTAATCGAGAAGCACCTTACCCTGGATTCAAACGGAACAGGTCTGGATGATCCCATTGCGCTGGATCCTGGGGAATTCCAAACGATGGTGATGGAAGTACGTTCGGCGTTCCTGGAGGTAAAGGCGGGAAGGAGAGCTCATGTAGTGGAGGCCTTGGAAGCACGGTACGGCAAAGAGAGAGTGTTGAAAGTGTTGGGGGATGGGGTGAAGCGCCTTGCTCCCTCGGAGATGGGAAACTATTCCACCACCAATCGCTCGATCCATGCCATTCAGGACTTAAAAGCGGGTGAAGTACTTACGGAAGGAAACTGTGCCCTCCTGCGAACAGAAAAGAACCTGAAGCCCGGATTGAGCCCTGAACTCTGGAAGGTTGTTTTGGGTAAACGAGTGGTGCGGGATGTGGAGGCTGGTGAAGGGCTCCAGTGGGAGGATATCCTCGCTTAGAGGTATTGATACGTAGCTTCTTTTTCGGTTAAATTAGTCTTGCCTAATTAAGAATTGCTTTCCTAATTCTTTGGAGTGTACGGGATGGGTGACAAGAACCAAGGGTATGACTATACGGTAGCCATCGTGGGGAATCCCAATAGCGGGAAAACCACGATCTTCAACTTATTAACGGGCGCCAATCAAAGGGTGGGGAACTGGCCCGGAGTGACGGTAGAGAAGAAGGAAGGTACCTTTCAATGCGGGGAGCGGATGGTGAACCTGGTGGATCTTCCTGGTATCTATTCCGTTTCGGCTACTTCGGAGGATGAACGGGTTGCAAGGGACTACCTCCTGTCCGGAGAGGCGGACCTTGTCATCGATATCGTGGATGCGTCGAATCTAGAACGGAACCTGTACCTGACGATCCAGCTCATCGAGATGGGGCTTCCCGTTCTTCTGGTGCTGAACATGATGGACATTGCCGAGAAATCGGGGATTCGGATCGATCTGGATCATTTGGCGAAGCACCTCCAACTACCTCTCATTGGGGTGAATGGGACCGATCCCCGTTCCAGGGATGTGGTTCTCCGAAAAGTACAAACTCTATTGGGGGAGCCGCTCCGATCTTCCTTTCAAGTTTCCTATGGGAATGAACTGGAGGAGGCTATCGAAAGGCTGCAGTCCACACTACTGCCATTGGCAAAGAAACTTCACATCACCCCACGGTATGCTACGATAAAATTGATCGAAGGGGACCCTTACATGGAATCCCTCGTGACCGCCGAAGGACTGGTGGACCTAAGAACCCTAACGAAGGAGAAGGAACGAATCCGGCATGTGCTGAAGGACGAACCTGACACAGTGATCGCCGATGCCCGGTACGGGGCAATACATGGGATCGTGAGGGATGTGACTAGAAAGGTACGACAGAAAGTAAGCCTTACGGAGAGGATCGATCGGATCGCCCTCCACAAAGTGTTCGGAATTCCCCTGTTCCTCTTTGCCATGTACCTCGTGTTCCTTGTAACCATGAAAGTGGGAGGAGCCTTCATCGACTTCTTCGATCTATTCTTTGGCACGATCTTTGTGGATGGGGGTACAGCCCTGTTACGCTGGTTGGGAGCTCCTTCCTGGGTAATCGCAGCCCTTGCGGGAGGACTAGGAACAGGTATCCAGACTGTGGCCACTTTCATTCCGGTGATCTTTACCCTGTTCTTTGCCCTTTCCATACTGGAAGACTCGGGGTACATGTCCAGGACTGCCTTCGTAATGGATCGCTTCATGAAATCCATCGGCCTTCCAGGCAAAGCCTTTGTGCCCCTGCTGGTAGGTTTTGGCTGTACCGTACCCGCCATTCTTGGCACACGGACACTGGACAGCCGGCGGGATCGATTGATGACGATCTTTATGAGTCCCTTCATGTCCTGCGGCGCCCGGTTGCCCGTGTACGCGTTGTTCGCTGCCGCTTTCTTTTTCGAATCTGCAGGTACGGTAGTGTTTTCTCTATACCTGGTAGGGATCCTGTATGCGATACTCACCGGGCTTTTATTGAAGGCAACGGTTTTCCATGGGGAACCTGCCCATTTTATCATGGAACTTCCCCCCTACCACCGCCCCAGGCTTAGACACATCCTGATCCATACCTGGCTGCGTTTGAAGATCTTTCTCTTTCGGGCTGGGAAAGTGATCCTCGGGATGGTATTGGTCCTAGGTTTGTTGAACTCCATTGGGTTTAGTGATGAAGGAATCGGGTTTGGGCATGAGAATACGGAGCAATCCCTCCTGGCTCTGGCAGGAAAGAAAATTACCCCTATTTTCGAACCCATGGGAGTGAGGGGGGAAAACTGGCCTGCCACGGTGGGGTTATTTACCGGGATTCTGGCGAAGGAATCTGTGGTAGGGACCCTCAACAGTCTCTATGGTCAGACAGAGGCGAAGAAAGAGGAAGGAGAAGAAGAGTTCGATCTCTGGGGAGGGATCCGTTCGGCTTTCGAGTCGATTCCTACAAACCTGGCTGCTATCGGAGAAGCGCTACTGGACCCTATCGGGTGGAAAACGACGGAAGCTACTGGGAAATCCCCTGAAGAGGCACCGAGGGGAAATGAAACAACCATTGATACTGTGAAACCAGTCGGGGAATCCCAGCAGGGGGCCGAGGGTGCCGTGAGGAATGAACCCAACCAAGAGGGATCCGAGGTGTTCGCCCGGCTGCGGAGTTCCTTTTCCCCTGTGGGAGCCTTTGCCTACCTGTTATTCGTCCTCTTGTATTTTCCCTGCGTAGCTGCCCAGGGAGCAGCCATTCGGGAACTGGGAATACGGGCAGGGATAGCCCTTGCGGCCTACATGACCGTACTTGCCTGGGCTACCGCTGTGTTGTACTATCAGGTGCTGGAAGGTGGGAAGGTGGGCTGGATAGCTTTATCCCTGGGGATCTTTTTCCTCATCTGGGCAATCTTTGCTCGGTTTGGAAAAAAGCTCCTCTCCCTGGAACAGTGAGGAGGGCCCCTTTCTTTACCTTTTTTATAAGATAAGATAGTAGAATCTACCCAGGGACAGGGAGGGGCGGCTTTTTCATTATGGACCGATCGTTCTAAAGGTGTGGAGGTAGGGAATGGTCACAGGTGAACAGTTGGAAGCGTTGAAACAGTTCGATGGACCTACGATCTGCAATGCTTTGGAGTTTTTTTCCCTTAGACCGAAGACGGTGGGATTCCTGAAACCCGGGATACGAAAAATTTTCCCCACCGAAACGAGGGTGGTAGGGTATACCGCTACCGCCAAAGTCTCCGCTATCCATCCTCCCACGGAGGATCAAAAACGGCTCCAGGAGGCCTACTACAGGGCCGTGTGGGAGACTCCCAAACCCACGATTACAGTGATTCAGGATATCGATCCGGAGCCGATCGGATCCTTTTGGGGGGAAGTGCAGGCCAACATACACCGATATCTAGGCTGCGCGGCTGTCATTACCTCCGGGGGTGTGCGGGATCTGGACGAAGTCTTTCCCATGGGCTTCGAGTATTTTGCCAGTTGCGTTCTGGTTTCCCATGCCTACGTACACCTGGAAGCTGTGCAGTGTCCTGTCCACGTGGGAGGGATCACCGTGGAACCCCTCGCAATCGTATTTGCCGACAAGCACGGGGTAGTGCTGATCCCGGAAGAGGTAGTTCCCTGTCTACCCGAAGCCTGTAGGGCTGCCCAGGAAGCCGAGTATCCGGTCATCCACAATTGCAGGAAGGTGATCGAAACTAGCGGTATTCCGACTCGAACCGGGGGGATAGATCGCCTGGAGGCATTGATGAACTGGAGGAGAGAGATGGGAAAACGACGGGAAGAAGCCACGAAAAAGTTTACCTCTCTCCTTTTGGATCAAAAGGGACGATCGCTGAAATAGCGCTTCGGGGCCAATGCGACCCACTAATTTTTGTCATACACTAATTTTTGTCATAATTGATGAGGAGAAAAACTATGCAGTTCGTACCCAGGGGAATCCTGCCCGCCATGATCACTCCCCTTACAAAGGATGGTAAGGTGAATGAAAAGGCTCTTCGAAAACTCATCAGGTACCTATTGGATGGAGGCGTCCATGGGATCTTTGCCATCGGTACTACGGGAGAATTCTATGCTCTATCGGAAGAAGAGTATCGCGATGTGCTATCCATCACAAAGGACGAGGTAAAGGGGCGAGTCCCTGTATACGCAGGAGCGAACCATATTACCACGCGGGGAAGCATTCGGTTGGCTCAGATCGCCGAGGAAGTGGGGGTGGATGCGCTGTCGGTGTTAACACCCATGTTCATCAGCCCTAGCCAGGACCAACTGGTGAAGCATTTCACGGAGATCGCCCGGAGCACAAACCTCCCGATTCTACTATACAACAATCTCCCGAAAACAGGGGTTACCATAACCGCTTCTACGGTAACCAAGCTGGCAGATGTCCCCAACATTGTGGGGATCAAGGATTCCACAGGCGACATGACCCTCACTGCTGAGTACATCCGACTGACCCGGGGAAAAGATTTTCATGTGATGATTGGACGGGACACGTTGATCCATGCTTGCCTTTGCTACGGAGGCACGGGGGCTGTGGCAGCCTGTGCCAATGTGGCACCCCGCCTTGTGGCCGATATCTACGACAAGTTCGTTTCTGGGGATCGGGCGGGATCCTTGGAGGCGCAGTTCAAGTTGGCTCCCTTGCGGATCGCCTTCAACCTCGGAACCTTCCCCACGGTGATCAAAGAGGCACTGGAACTGATCGGTATCGAGGCAGGCCCCTGTTTCGATCCCGTAGGTCCCATGAGTGCGGAAGAACGGGAACAACTGAAGAAGATCCTCAAAGAGATGGGACTCTTATGATGAACGGCCATATCGAAACCGGATCTGTGCGGATTCGGAAGGAACTACTGGAGCAGGCCGCTTCGAAGGTGCTACAAGCCGTGGGAGTACCGAAGCCGGAGGCGGATATTGTTTCCCGGGTTCTCCTGTTTGCCGATCAGCGGGGTATCGAATCCCATGGCATTTCCAAACTTCCGATCTATGTGAAGAGAATTCAGGATGGAGGGGTAGATCCGAAAGGGATTCCAACCATTATCGGGGGAAAGGGTGCCGTGGTGTGTATCGATGGCAAGAACGCACTGGGACCGGTGGGGGGAGTCTTCGGTATGGAGCGAGCCATTGAGGCTGCCCGCACCCATGGCATTGGGTTGGCTTCCGTGCGGAACAGTAATCATTTCGGAGTCACTGCCTACTATTCTATGATGGCTCTTTCCCAGGGGATGATCGGATTAGCCTTTAGCAATGCAAATCCGACGGTAGCACCGTGGGGGGGGAAGAAGGCCATGGTGGGCACCAGTCCCTTGTCTGTTGCGATACCCTCCGCCTCGGGACTCCCGTTTGTAATCGATATGGCTACTACCACTGTGGCCCGGGGAAAGATCATTCTCTATGCTCGAAACAGGAAACCCCTTCCGCCAGGTTGGGCTTTGGATGCCGAGGGAAAGGAAACCACCGATCCGGAAGTGGCGTTGAGGGGGTTGCTTACGCCCCTCGGGGGTGCGAAAGGATCAGGGTTGGCTCTGGTAATCGACATCCTCTGCGGAATGCTGTCAGGAGCGAAATATTTAACCGATGTAGGGCATCTGTATACAGGGACGGATAAACCCCAGGGAATCGGGCATCTATTCATCGCCCTGGAGATCGAAGCCTTTCTCCCCAGGAAGCAGTTTCTCCAAGAGATGGATCTGTATATAGAAAAAATCCATTCCTGTCCACGGGCGGAAGGGGTGGAACGGATCTATGTTCCGGGAGAGATCGAGTATGAAGCAATGCAGAGGATGGAGAAGGAAGGAGTGGAAGTTTCCTCCGTTACCATGGAAGATTTGAAACAAACCGCCCGGCTGGCTGGATTGGATCCGAAGATCTTTTCCTTTTAGTACCCCTAAGCTTGTGGGTGGACGCGGATCTGTTTCATCAAGTCGGCCATTTCGATGGCAGAAAGAGCGGCATCCCACCCCTTATTCCCTGCCTTCGTCCCTGCTCGTTCCACCGCCTGTTCGATCGATTCGGTGGTAAGCACTCCAAAGATCACGGGTACAGAAGTGGACAGGGATGCCTGAGCAATGCCCTTCGCTGCCTCGGAGGCCACGTAGTCGAAGTGAGGTGTCGCTCCCCGGATAATGGCCCCCAGGCAGATTACCGCATCATACTTCCCGCTTTTTGCCAGGCTGCTTGCCATTAGGGGAATCTCGAAGGATCCAGGAACCCGCACGACGGTGATCTGCTCCGAGCTGCCTCCATGACGGAGAAGACAGTCCAGGGCTCCTTCCAGAAGGCGTTCAGAGATGAGGGAATTGAACCTGCTTACCACAATGGCGAACTCTTTGCCAGAAGCCGATAGGTTTCCGATTATTTCACGCATACTGTACCTCTCTTAAATAGGCGGTTAGTGATCCAATTGAAGATCCGCTCTACCGTTATGATTTTCAGCCGATACTGTTCGGCAATCTGTACCAGTTTGGGAAGACGGGCCATGTGGCCGTCCTCGTCGAGAATCTCGCAGAGGATCCCCGAAGGATAAAGACCAGCCAGGCGACAGAGGTCCACCGTTGCCTCCGTATGTCCCTTTCGAGTCAATAGCCCACCCTCGCGGGCGATGAGAGGGAAGATGTGACCAGGCCGCAGAAGATCCTCTTGTCTGGTGGCCGGGTCGATCAACACGTGGATGGTGCGAGCCCGATCGAAGGCGGATATCCCTGTGGTGGTTCCCGCTTTCGCATCCACACTGACGGTGAAGGCAGTGGTGTGGACCGAGGTGTTGTCATTCACCATGAAGGGAAGGTTCAGTTCCCATGCCCGCTGGAGCGTTATGGCCTGGCAGAGAAGGCCTCTCCCCACGGTGATGATGAAGTTCACCGCCTGGGGAGTCACTTTCTCCGCGGCCATGATGAAATCTCCCTCGTTCTCCCTGTCTTCATTATCTGTCACGATAAGGATGCGACCGGCACGTAACTCTTCCACAGCTTCCTCGACATCGATCAGTACCTGGTTCTTCAGTTCTTGCATAAACACCTCCCGATAGGGATAATTATTCTTCCACAGTCTTGGTTTCTGGAGCTTCGGAGTCTGGGAAGCCTTCCCACCCGCGGAAGGAGTCCCAGCTCAAACCTTTCAGAGCAGGATGGACCTGTTTTTCCTGTCCCCCGTGCCTGTTACCCCTCAACAACTTTTCCACGTATCGGCCGATGATGTCTGTTTCCACGTTCACCAGGTCCCCTTCCCGCTTGTACCTCCAGGTGGTCCGTTCCAGGGTCACAGGAATGAGATTCACGGTGATGGCAGGCTCCTGGATGGAGGCGATGGTGAGGCTGATTCCATCCAGCGCGATGGAACCTTCGGGAACGCAGTAGCGTAGTAGGGAAGGGGGAAGAGAGAGAGTGACGTACACGTTGTCCTTTTCCCTTTGGATCGACTGAATACGAGCAACTCCGCTCACATGGCCCTGCACGAAGTGGCCGTCCAGCCTTCCATCGAACCGTAAGGCCCGTTCCAGGTTCACCCGCGAACCGCTACGAAGGGAGCCCAGGGTGGTTTTTTTCAGACTTTCTGCCAGGGTGTCCACGAAGAACGAACGGGGACTCAAGCGTTTGATGGTCTGACAGACCCCATCGATGGCGATGGAATCCCCCACGTTGCTTCCCTCCAGCACGATCTTTGCCTCCACTTCCAACTGTGCCCATCCGCTTCCTAAATGTTGGATGGAGCGGACAGTTCCAACTTCTTCCACGATTCCGGTGAACATGTTTCTACCTCCTCGAACTGAGGCTCGAAAGATTCGCTCCCTCGGTCGTAGAGAAGCAAGATGCTCTGCCGGTTATTAGGGGCGAAAAGAAGGACTCCCTATCGGGAGCGGAGCCAGGAAGGGTCGAATGAACCGCCACAACGATGTCTCGCTCCTGGATAGCGGAGAACTCTTGCTGTCCGGGCATGGTGGCCCTGTAAAGAGCCTCAAAAAAGCCCACTCGATACCCGTCCAGCACAAGCTGATTTCCTAGCCTATGGAATCTTACCCCTTCGAAGTGCAGGTGCTCCGCGATCCTACGGATCCCCAGATCTCCGATCCCTTCGATTCCCTTTCCAATCACCATAGGAGCGATGAAGAAGGTAATCCGATCGAATAGCTCTTCCCGCAGGAAGGAGGTGAACACGGAAGCTCCTCCTTCTACCAGGATCGATCGGATCCCGAGTTCCCCCAGGCGGGAAAGCACGGCCGAAAGGTCCAGTAGCTTCCCATGTGGCTTTGTCTGCAGTCCCGTCTGCAACCCTGCCTGCGGCTCTACCAGCAGCCCCGCCTGTAACTCTACCAGTGGCGCTGCCTGAAGTCCCGAAAGTGCGTTGGAGTTTTGCGACAGAGCAGCTGAGTCAGGCTGCCTTTTTAGGGGGACTTCTAACACCCGGACACTCAATTCTTGCAAGGCCCGCCGCTTTCTCCCGAAGGATTCTCGAGCACTTTCGAAAGGGAGGACTTCAGAGTGCAGCGCCTCAGCATGCAGCACCTCAGAATAGAAAACTTCAGATAGCGCAGTCGGTTTCCCAGTGACCACGATGGTACGCTGGGGATCTTGCAGGTGAAAGATCCTCGAGGAAAGGGGGAGTTCCAGATGGGAATCCAGTACGATCCGATAGGGGTTTCTTCCCCGTACAAGCCGTACGGTGAGTTCCGGATCGTCCACCCGCACGGTATTCTTACCCACGAGTACCGCATCGTAGACAGCCCGTAACCGATGAACCATCTTTCGGGCCCGTTCGTCGGTGATCCACCGGGAGTCCCCTTCCAGGGCAGCAATTCGACCATCGATACTCTGGGCGATCTTGAGGTGTACGAAAGGCCTCCCAAGGATCTGGTAGGTGAAAAAGCCTTCGTTTAGGGCAAGGGCCTGGGAGGCAAGGATCCCCACCTGTACATCGATCCCCGCCTCCTGTAGGATCCGGACTCCTTTTCCCCGCACACGGGGGTGGGGATCCAGGGTACACAGGAACACCCGCTTGATCCTGTTGCGGATGAGAAGGTCGGTGCAGGGAGGTTGGTGTTTTTCAGGCCCTGTAAAACAGCAGGGTTCCAGGGTACAGTAGAGATCCGCTCCCTCGACGGAAAAGCCTTTCCTTTTGGCATCTTCGATTGCCCAGGCTTCCGCGTGCTTTCCCCCATACGTTCGATGGAACCCTTCCCCAATGATCTTCCCATCCTGAACGAGGACAGCTCCCACCATTGGGTTAGGAGATACTTCCCCCCTCCCCTTCCATGCCAACTGAAGGGCCCGCCGTAAGAATGGGATGGGACTGTTGTCAGTTTTTCCTTCCATACCTATCTCCCTCGTCAGGGGGTCCGGCTGGAAGGTCCATCGAAGAAGGTAGGGGGGGTAATAAAAAAGCCCTGAAGACCGAAGTCTTCAGGGCGAAACCGACCTACGGACCGATTTTCTTCCATCCGGACTATACCGTCGGCACCGGAATTCCACCGGTTCAGTCTTCCGATACGGAAGAGTCGCGGGCTTTCACCGCCGGTGGGGACTTGCCTGTGATTCACATGGCTCACCCCGCCCTGAAAATCTGACCTTACTCTACAGGATAGGGGGAATCCATGTCAAGAGTACTCCTTGCTCAGTGGGGCACTCCGATTCAGGCCGAGTTATGGTTAGAAGGTTTGGTGTTAGAATCGGTTGTTTTAGGGAGGGGAAACCGGATCGAAGCGGTGAGCCCCTGGGGTTGGGCAGGAAAGAACTCCAAAGAGCCCTTCAGTTGTTGTTCGATGAAGTTGTACAGGGTGAGGAGGCCTATGGTCTCTGCCTTCCTCGGGTCGAATCCAGGGGGGAATCCTCTTCCCGAATCTGTGACCTCGAGCAAGGCGTTGGCGGGTGAAACGATCCTGAGGCTCACCCGGATGGAGCCCCCTTCTGCAGGGGAAAAGGCATGTTTCACTGCATTGATGACCAGTTCGTTCACTACAAGGCCGATCACCACGGCCGTTTGGGGGGGCACTTCTATAGATTCTACCTCAGTGGTGAGAACAATCTGCCGAGTCTCGAAATGGAAGCCTTCCCTGGCCAGCTCCAGGATCTGTTCTAGGTAGGGTTTTAGATCGACCGAACCTACGTGCTCTGAAGTGGAGCAGAGCATCTGGTGCACAGTAGCAATGGAAACGATTCGGTTCTGCAATTCCGTTACGACCGTCCGGGTCTTTGCATCTTCGGAATCCCCCAGGTAGAGGGAAAGGAGGGAACTGACCAGTTGTAGGTTATTCTTTGTCCGGTGCACCAGTTCCCGCATCAGAGCTTCCTTTTCCTTGAGAGAGGTGGTGAGGGCTTCGATGTATTTCAACCGCTGGGAGATGTCCCGTACACTGGCAATCACTCTTCGTTCTCCTCCAAAGGTGATGGCCCGAAAGGTTACTTCCATAGGAATCAGATGCCCCCTTCGATGCCGGGCCTGCCAGTCGACCTGTTGGGGACCCTCTTCGAGGGTTTTTCGAATCAGTTCCTTTGCCTGTTCCTCCGAGTAGGGTAACGTTTCTCCGCAAAAAGTCTTCAAGGGCAGGGGAAGGAATTTGGACAGGGGGAAGGCAATGAGCCGTTCGAAACTCCGGTTACAGCTCAGTACCGTGCCGTCCACATCGAACAGGAGGATTCCTTCTCCGATGGAATTGAACAGGGCGGAAATGTACTCTTTTTCCTTCAGAAGTTCCTGGGTTCTGCGTTTGACGGATCTACGAAGGGTAAAGATCCAGACGAGCAGAAGAAGGATCACCAGGACAACACCGGCAAGGATCTTACCCACTAGAGCGAAATCGATGGCAGGTTGCAAAGCCTGGCCATACCATTTCTCTTCCAGGTTTCGGTATACCGAAGGAGGAATCTTTCGGAAACCCTCTTCTATGTGGCGAAGAAGCTTGGTGTTCCCCTTTCGGACAGCTCTATGGAGTTCCCCCGTGTACAGGGGAAGGGTACTCCGGAACTGATCCAGAATGTTGTACTTGTGGAGGAAATAGAGAGCCGGAGGTTTGTCTATGGAAAATACGCGGATCGTCCCCAGTTTGGCTGCCATGGCGATGGATTCATAGTTTAAAAACTCCTGCAGGGTGTACACTCCCTGTTCCTGTAGGACCCCGATTACCGCATCCCCCCTCTTTACCCCCACCACGAACCCCTGGAGGTCCTTTGCCGAGGCGATCCCCGAGATGTCCCGGTGAAAGAAAATGGGTACTTCGATAGTCTGGTAAGGAGGTGAGAAATCGAGGTAGGCTTCCCGTTCTCTCGTGCGAAAGGCTGTGTCGATCACATCGAATCTTCCCTCCCGCATGTGGCGGAGTACTTCCCCCCAATCCATACCGATGAGGGTAGCCTTCGTGCCTGTTACCTGCGACCACTGATCCCAGAGGTCTACCAGTAGCCCCTGGAGACGCCCTTCAGGACTTCGAAAGGAAAAGGGAGGGTAGTTGTCGTCGATTCCCACCGTGATTTCCACCGGGGGAGTGAAGGGGGGCACTTGCTGAGCAATGGCTTTGTGTGGAAAAAAGAAAAGGATCCCGGAAAGCAGGATAGCGACCATGGACGCCGGATAGAAGGCCCTTGAGGGTCTCCTTCGGGAATGTATAGGTAAAACTGACCCGCGGGCATCAGCGTTCAGTATTCTGCACATTTACCAGTATTGTAAACTATTGTTTCGTATTTTGCAAGTAAATTGGATATTTTTAACATAATTTTCATATAATACCATGAGGGCTGGGGGAGTTGGAAACTTCGCTAAAGGGAAAGAGTATGGTATGCTATGGTACATGCGAGGGGTTGATATCATTCGGAAAAAACGGGACGGGGGGGAACTGGATGCAGAGGAGCTACAGTTTCTCATCCGTGGGTGTTTGGATGGATCGGTACCGGACTACCAGGTGGCTGCCTGGCTCATGGCTGTATACTTCCGGGGAATGACCGATAGGGAAACGGGGGAACTGACCCAAAAGATGATCGAAAGCGGGGATCGGCTCGATCTATCGGGAATCCCCGGTCCCTTTGTGGATAAACACTCTACCGGCGGAGTAGGGGACAAAGTGTCGCTGATTCTAGCTCCTCTGGTGGCCTGTTTCGACATCAAGGTTCCCATGATGAGCGGCCGGTCCTTGGGGCACACGGGGGGAACCCTCGACAAGCTGGAGTCTATCCCCGGGTATCGGATTGCCCGAGACCCGGAAGAGTTTCGCCGGATCCTCATGCAAACGGGCTATGCCATGACAGGGCAGAGCGAGCGGATCGTGCCTGCCGACCGGGTGCTGTATGCCCTACGGGATGTCACCGCCACGGTGGAATCCATCCCCCTGATCACCGCCAGTATCCTTTCGAAGAAGTTTGCCGAGGGGGCGGAAAGCCTTGTGTTCGATGTAAAATGCGGAGATGGGGCCTTCATGAAGAACCTACCCGAAGCGGAGGAATTGGCAGAATCCCTCGCACGGACGGGTAGGAAACTGGGACGGGGCATCGTGGCGGTGATAACCGACATGAACGAACCCCTGGGTAGGATGGTGGGGAACTTCCTCGAAGCGGAAGAGTCGGCCCTGTGTTTGCGTGGAGATACGGAAGGAAGGGAGGATTTGATGGAGGTTACCCTGAGACTCTCCGCCTGGATGCTTGTGGCCGGAGGAAAGGCGAAAACTCCCGAAGAGGGGGTGGATCGTTGCAGAAAAATGCTTGCGGGAGGGGAACCCTATAGAAGATTCCTGGCCAATATCGAAGCTCAGGGAGGAGATCCGAAGGCATTCGAGGAAGGGATCGGGACTCTTCGTGCCCCTATCCAAAGGACGCTCCAGGCCTCAAGGGATGGTCAAATCCAACGAATCGAAGGGTATAAAACGGGCCTTGCCTCCGTGGTACTGGGTGCGGGCCGGAACAAGACGACCGATTCAGTGTACCCCTACGTGGGGATTCACTTTTTTAGGAAGAGGGGAGAACCGGTGCGCCAGGGAGAACCGGTCCTGGAATTGTTCGCGGAGTCGAAAGAGGCTGCCGAGGAGGCTCTTTCTATCCTGAGGGAGGCGGTGCATATCGGGCCTCCTGGACAGGAAGGCAGGCCTCTGCTTCCCAGATCCCTCATTCTGAAGGAGATCATAGCCCTATGAAGTGGGAAAAAACACCGTTGGATGTGGAGAAGGCGAAGGAACTGGCAGATCGGTTTGGACTGAATCTTTTAGTTGCCTCCATCCTGGTACGACGGGGGATCGTGGAACCGGAGGAACTATTGTTCTTCTGCGAAGAGGACATTCGCTACCTCCACAATCCCTTCCTGTTCGTGGAGATGGAGGACGTGGTAGATCGGATCCTGGCAGCCAGGGAGGAACAGGAGAAAGTCCTCGTGTTCGGGGACCGGGATGTGGACGGAATTACTGCCACTGCTCTACTGGTGAAGGCGTTGAATCGGATGGGGATCTCCGTTTCCTGGAAACTCCCCATGGGGGATGACCCCTACGGGTTGACGAAAGAAGTGGTGGAGGAGTTTGCTCAGGAAGGGGGAAGCCTCATCATCACGGTGGACTGCGGGATCTCCAACTTTCGGGAAGTGGAGCACGCATCCCGGTTGGGGGTGGATACTATCATCCTCGACCATCACACCCCCCAGGAAACCCTTCCCCCCGCGTTGGCCATCGTGAACCCCAAGATGGAGGATGCAGGGTACCCTTTCCGGGACCTGGCAGGATGCGGGGTGGCGGCGAAAGTGATCTGGGCATTGGCATTCGGTGAAACCGAGCTGTACAAGGAACCCTTTACCCTCCTCAATCTACGGCCAGGAAACGATTCCTTCGTACTGGAAGCGGCGATCGTCAAGAACCTCCTGGTGGAGGATCGGATCACCGAAGTACTGGTTCCGGGGATGGTGCAGATCGATCAGACGAGGCTCTTGAAGTTCTTCGGGAAGCGGATCCTCGTGTACGATGCGAAATCGCAGGAAAGGATGCTGCGGAGGATCTTTGGGCAGGACGCGGAGATCTACCTGGAGGACCTGGCTCCCCAGTTGTCGGCTCTATTTCCCGGTGTACAGGGAAAGAGCCTACTGCGGTTACGGGAACTATCCCGGGGGGGCAGGTACCGAGAGGAACCTTTTACCGAGCTGGATGTCCTGATCAACCTGTTTTCCTTCTGGGTACTGAAGAACTTCCCTCCCCTTTCGACGGAGTATCGGGGTATTCTGGATTTGGTAGCCATCGGCACCCTCACCGATATGATGCCCCTTCGGAACGAAAACCGCCTCATCGTGAAGACCGGGTTGAAACTGCTAAACGAGGGGGCACGGGAGGGAATACGGGAATTGCTTCGCCAACAAAACCTGGCGGGAAAACCCCTGTCCAGCAGGGATATTGCCTGGCAACTCGGGCCTGCCCTCAATGCAACGGGAAGGATGGGTTCACCGGACAAGGCGGCCCAATTGCTCTTGAGCGAGGTGGCCGAGGAGCGGGAGGCCCTCGCAACGGGAGTGATGGAACTGAACAGGATGCGAAGAAAGATCGGGGACGATCTATGGGAGCAGATCCTGCCGGCTGCCCGAGAAAGTTTCGAGGAATATGGAAACAAGTTTGTCCTGGTTTCCGACGCCCGGATCCATCGGGGAATCACGGGGATCCTCGCGGCGCGGCTTTCGAACTTTTTCAAGGTACCCGCCATTGCCTGCGCAATTCTGGAGGACAAGGTGGTGGGTTCGTTACGGAGTAACCGTGGCTATGGGGTGAAGCATTTTCTCGAGCGGTGCGGGGATCTATTCCAGGATGCGGGCGGCCATGAGTTTGCCGCAGGCTTCAATCTGAAGCCGGAAGACCTACCAAGGCTGATGGAACGGCTGAAAGGGATGCTACCCGAAGTGTCTCTGAATGGGGAGGAGGAAAGCGTACTCAAAATTGACGCCGAGATCCCTCCTTCCTACATGAATCCAAAAGATCTCGAGTTTGCCTTGGATTTTTTTTCGCCCTTCGGGGAAGAGAATCCTCCTCTCGTATTCAGGACTCAAGGCGTACAGATTCAGAGTATCGATTTCATCGGCCGAAAGGAACAGTCCCATACTCGCCTTCTCATTCGCACTGGCGGTTACGCTTTTCCTGCAGTGTTCTGGAACTCCGCCGATCGGGTGGGAAGGGATTTTTCCGTGAACGATACCGTTTCCATCATCTATGAGGTACAAAAGAACACCTTTCAGAATCAGGAGACCCTCCAGTTGGTCATTCTCGACATCGAGAAGGAACCGTGAGCCATGGAGAACCGAAAGATTCTCTGCTTTCTATTCGTCCTGTATCTTTCTCTTTCCTCCCTTGAGGGAGGGGAGATCGTACATATCCCGCAAGAAGCGCTTCCGGGAGATCCGCTACCCTTTCGCCTGTATACAGAACCTTCGGTGACAGAAGTGGGGGTTTTTCTATGGACAGCTGAAGGGAGGAATACCCCTCTTGTTGAAGGAAAAGCCTTCCGAATGCCTGATGAGCGTGGGCCAGGCGAAGGAGGAGAGGGTTTGGGTGGGGTTGACCTCGAGGAAGGTGTTTCCCTTTGGGTAGGTATCATAGGGATTCCTTCGGTTGCGCCGCCCGGCCTGTATCGGTTGGAAATACGAATAGGGGATCGAACGTTGGTGTTCCCTTTGAACATATTGGGCAGGCAATTCCTACATGAGGAAATTGCCCTGAATAGAGAGATGAGTAAACTCCGTACCGAGGAGGATGCCCGCAAGATCGCCGAGATGAGGGAACTCTTGGAACGAGTTTCGCTATTCAACCCCCAATCGATGTACCATCTAAAGCCATTTCGATTGCCGGTGGACGGATACAGACGAACCTCCCAGTTTGGGGATCGACGGAAGTATCGGTATGCCGACGGGGGAGCGGAGCAAGCGATACACACGGGGATCGATTTTGCCACCCCTCGGGGGACTCCCGTGCGGGTGGCCGCATCGGGAAAGGTCGCCTTCGCGGGACCCAGGATCCTTACGGGAAACACGGTGGTGGTGGAACATTTGCCTGGCGTGTATACCCTCTACTATCACCTGGACAGGATCGAGGTGAAGGAGGGGGATCGCCTGCAAGAGGGGGAACGAATCGGGACTACCGGTGCCACTGGGCTGGTTACCGGTCCCCACCTCCACTGGGAGGTTCGGGTGGGAGGCATCCCAGTGAACCCCGATGCCTTTCTCCGCGCGGGTCCTCTTGACAAATTCTTTCAACTGAGGGAAACTGCGGTAACTTCGAAAGAGGGGAGGTGATTCTCATAGCCTTTATTAAAGTAGATGAGGGTGAAGCGCTGGAAAAAGCCATCAAGCGGTTCAAACGAATGGTGGAAAAAGAAGGAATTATCCGCGAATGGAAGAAACGAGAATTCTACGAAAAGCCTTCTGCCGTAAAACACCGAAAGGAAAAATCCCTCGAACGCAAACTCATGAAGAAGGTAAGAAAACTTCAGGCCATGAAATCCTACTAAAGCCATGAAGGATGAAAAAGCCTTCCAAGCCGCACCGAATCAAAGAGGGGCGGCTTTTTTCTTTGATCAATCTTCATCTTCGATTCTTCCTCCTCTCGCACTGCTATTTATAGCAGCCCTTTTAACAGCCCTTTCGCTCTGTTCCTGTAGCGGCAGGTACCCCCGCATACATGACATTCGCTATAAGGTAGTGCTTCTCCAGAGCTCTAGCGAGACCCCTCCACAAGAATCCCTCTCCCTTGCCCTCGATGTCACCGATGAGGATGGAATCGAAGACCTGGAAGCAGTGGCTCTGGTACAGGATGCGGAGGAACTCTATTGGAAGATTCGACGGGACCAGTGGGAATGGAAGCCCTTTGGAGGGGGCAAGTGGCTGGTTTGTTCGGGGCTCCTGTCTCGACCCGGCAAACCCTTCCCCCGGGGAGAATATCGGGTGGTGGTGACGGACCTGGCGGGATACCGGGCAGAGCGAGAGTTTTCTATCAGAGCCGAACCATCCAGGGTAACCTTCCCTTCCATCGAAAGGAAAGATAGCAAGCTGGTTCTGAAATCGGGTTCAGGATCTACCCTGCTGGTGCTGACCTCTTCGACGGGTACCATTCTGGGGAGTTTTCCCTTGAAAGGAGGGGAAAACTCCCTGCAGCCGATTCTGGCCTCTCCGGCTATTCGAACACAGGCAAAAGAGTTCTTCCTCTATTCGAGGGCTCCTGATGGAGAGGGGCCGATCTGGATAAAAGGGCCGTACGACGGTTCAAAATTTCTCTTTTCCCGTGAGGAAACTGAATATCCGGTAAAGAAAGTCCAATAGCTGAGCTTTCCATCCCTGACCGTACCTTATGCTGAAATCTTCCACCGCTTTGGATACCGGATAATTCTGCCCGTACTTTTGCTTCAACGCATCCCAATGGCGGGAAATCCACACGTACATGTCCGCGGGGGTTCGACCGGGGAATCGAGACAGCACTCCTCCCTGTTTCACGATGTCTATGATGGGTTTGAACACCTTATCATGCCAGGAAATCATCGCCTCCTGAAAGGAGATCTCCTTGTCCGAGCTCTGGTTAATGAAGTACTTGTGCACCAGGATATGCTCGATGATCTCATCGTACCGTCCGGTTGCGGTAAAGACCAACTCGTCGGGAGGGAAGAACTTGTCGTATCCTGTTTTCTCGAAGAATTGCTTCTGTTCCCACTGGATCACTTTCTCTTTCAGGGTATCACGGGTCACGTTTGGATCCAGCTGGATTTCCGAGTTGAGGGAGATCACCTCCGCGTCGATAGCTTCCACTCCCTGCATGCGCGCTACGGAAACCCGATGATTCCCGTCCCGGACGAAGTAGAGTCCGCCGATTTCGTAGAGCTTTATCGGGGGAAGAATGATGTTCTGGAGGTGTGCCAGGTCGATGTTCATCCATCGTTGCCGCAGGTACTCATACCGCGGGAGGTACTTTTTATCGAAGTCTCGGTACCTCCCTTCGCTCCCCACGATTCGGTCGATCGGTACCGTCTGCATCCCTCTGTAGGTTTCGCTCTTGGGTTTCAGGATTTCCTTGATCTCCTCCAAACTCAAAAGATCCGCCCGCCCTGGTTGCCAGATGGAGAGAATCCGGTTGATCGTTTCTTTCCATCGTGCACGGTTGAAGTCCTGCTGAGCCTGTTCCCGTAGATGGCCACTCATACGTCCTTCACCTCTATTTCGATGACACAGTGATCGTACGCGTTCACCACATCGGTTTGATAGTAACGATCACTTCGTTTGGTGTTTATATCATACAGATGAATGTGCCCGTGAATCAAATACTTCGGCTTGAATACCCGCATGAACCAGAGGAAGGCCTTGAATCCGCGGTGGCACTGATCGGGCTGATCGTGAATCCCGAAGGGTGCCGCATGGGTGAGGAGGATATCCAGATACCTGCCATACCGAATTTTGTTCCATAAGAGACCAGGGATGAGTTTGAGGATTTTCAGATACATCTGGAAGTCGGTGTACTGGTTCTCCCCCTCGTTGTACCGCATGCTTCCACCCAGACCCGCGATGAGAAGCCCCTTGATGCGGGTAATCTTCCATCCTGTATATGTGGCCCCAAAGGTGTTCTGCAACTCCGGATCGAACTGATCGATGGAGGAATAGAGAGACATTTTTTTGTTGAAGAGAGTGAGAGTTTTCAGATTATGGTTTCCGAACACGAACAGGATGGGACGGTTCAAGGTAGCCGAAAGAAACCCCAGGTATTCCATCGGGAGATCCCCCGCGGAAAGCACCAGGTCTACGTCCTTGAACCGTTCCTTTACCGTAGGAGTGTATACCAGTGGATCGACATGGTCCGCTACACAGAGAATCTTCATCCGCATCAGTTCCGGTGAACCGGTTCTCGGGGAAGGGTTTTCAATAACTCCAGGAGCTTTTCCTTTCCCATGAGTTCAATGGGTCGAGATTCGGCAAACTCCATGGCCAGGCGACTGAAGGAGGAACTGGTAAGGATGATTCCGCGGGTAACGTTCAACTGTTTCATCTGTTCGTGGAAAGCTCGAACGGAAGACTCGTCCACTGGATCGGTGGTTCTGAGGAACCACAGAAGTTTGGGGATCTTGCGGGCGTTTCGCCACTTGGATTGGGCTTCCACACCCAGGATCTGACATCCGCTATGTATTTCCGTAGTATCCTGGACGCTCAATCCCATGCCGGTGGCGATGCTTCTGCACTGGGAAAGGAACTCTTCTTTCCCAGCGGTGAGGAAATCTTTCATCCGGTCGTCCTGGCGAAACTCCTGGTACTGGCTCAACTTCTCCGCGACATCCTTGAAATTGGGTTTTTTTACGTAGATCGCCTCCCAATGTTCAATAGCCCGTTCCAGTTCACGAAGTTTTTCGTAACAGTGGGCGAGAAAGTAGTGGGCATAGAGGAGTTCGTTCTCTTCCCCCTCCTTGGCGGTTTTTACTGCCCGTTCCAGTTCCGAGGCGGCTTTCTCGAAGTTGTTCATGCTCATGAAGCAGGTTCCCCGTTCGATCAATGCTTTCGTCTTATAGGTAGCATCCTTTTGAGCTTTTTCGAAGGCCGAAAGAGCGGCAGTGTAGTCATGGTTTTCCTTCAAGAGCCTACCTAGATAGAAGTGCGCTGCATGGTTTTCCGGGTTCAGTTTGAGGGATGCTTCCAAAGCCTCCTTGCTTTCGGTGGATTTTTTTGCTCGATACAGCACCATCCCCAGGTGAAAATGGGCTTTCCAATTCTTGGGATCCAGTTCGATTGTCTTCTGGTAAAACTCTGCGGCTTTCGCCCCTTTCCCTCTTTCCTCGAACAGTTGTCCTATGAGAAAGTAGTACTCGGGCTGGTTGGGGTCCTTCTTCACCAGAAGGAGGTACTCCTTCAGGGCTTCCTCCCCTTGGTTGAATTTGGTATATAGTTCTGCTATCTTTCTTCTAAAGGGAACTTCCCGACAGAACTCCGTGAACTGACCAATGGAGTTTACCGTTTTGAGTTCCATCAAGGCAAGTTCTGGCTTGTTGTCTGCCAGGTATGCCAGACCTAGTAAATAATGGGCATCCACGTTGCGGGGATCTTTGGCAATCATCTTGCGAGCAAGTCTGATGGCCGCGGCTGTTTTGTTCTGTTTGACGAGGTTTTCCAGGGTGGCGATCTTTTGGGGGATGATGATGGAACGGATCAAGAAAAAGGCAAGGAAACCGATCCCCGCTCCGAGGATTATAATAGCTATGATCATCAAGGGCATCATGATCCGTCCGCTCCGTTGGTGTAAGAGTAAAGTTTTTCGATTTCTCTGTCAAACCACTCCCACGAGGCCCTCTACCTTGCCTTCTCCCTCCTCCAGGTTCTGGGCTGTGGCACTCTTTTTCTTATACCTCCAGGGGCAGGGGCCTGTGGCGGATGCTCAAACGGCTTTCCAGGAGGGGGAAAAGCACTTCTTGAACAATAACCCCCGGTTGGCCATTCCCCTGTTGGAGCAGGCAACGGTACAGGAGCCGCGGAACGAACGAATCTACCTGTACCTGGGGATCGCGTACGAACAGATAGGGAATTACGATCAGGCCATTCGGGTGATGAAGCGGGGGTTGGAGTTTGCCCTGCAGTACAAAGATCTTTTCTATTTCAATCTAGGAAACAACTACCTGGCAAAGGGAGAAAACGAAACTGCCATCGAGATGTACACGAAAGCTCTGGAAACCAATGGATCCCTGGCGGATGCGTTTCTCAATCGGGCAAACTTGGAGGTGAAACTGGATCGATTGTCCGATGCATTGAAAGATTACACATCCTACCTGAACCTTGTCCCCGATTCTCCCCAGCGTCCGCAGATCGAACGCATGATGGCCCTTCTCCAATCGGTCCTGCAAGAACGGGAAGCCAGGAGAATCGCGGAGGAAAAACGCAAGAAAGAGGAAGAGGAAGCGAGACGGATTGCAGAGGAACGTCGGAGACAGGAGGAAGAGAAGCGGAGGCAGGAGGAGGAGGCTAGACAGAAGGCCCTGCTGGAAGCTGTGCTCAGTTCCCTGAAAGCTTCCACGGAAGGAGTAGGAAACCTTTCGGCGGAAAAGGAAGACATCCGGGAAAAACGGGAAGAAACAGATATAGAAGAGTGAGGGAGGGAATCTTTTTATGATGGATCGAAAAGTGGGGATCGGAATCGGTATTGTGGCGTTGATCCTGCTTTTAGGGATAGGGTATCTAGCCTTGGCTCCCAAGGGAGGACCTATCCAATCGGCCCGCAGGAATACCCTTCTTTTGGCGGAGGACTACAGTAAGAGCGGAGAGTACCAGCGGGCATTGGACCTGTTGGATCGAATCTTGATCGAGAATGCCAACGATCAAGAGGCTAGGGCTTTAAAAGAGAGGATCCTGGCGGCAAAGAAACAGGCAGAAGAGGAGGCGAAGAACCGGGAGCTACAAGCTTTACAGGCCCAAAAGGAAGCTCTGGAGAAATCATTGGAACGATTGGCAAAGACCGCACGGCCCTCCTCGGCGGATGACGCGGTAGCGAAAATGCTGGAGGCGCAGCGGCTACAGGCTGAGCGGGAACGAAAAGCCCGGGAGGAGCAGGCCCGAAAGGAAGAAGAGGCCCGATTGGCCAAACTGAATGCCGAGCAGAGGGCTCGGGAAGAAAAATTGAAGGCCCTGCTGAAACAGGGGGATGAGGCCCTTCAGATTCCCAACTACCTCCAGGCCCGTAACCTCTATGAAGAGGTGATCCAGATGGAGAAGGAGGCTCCCCGTTCCCCCTATGCGGCGAAAGCCTACGCCCGGACAGCGGAAGCTTACTTTCGGGCGAATCCAGAAAGCTCGGAGAATCGGCAGAAAGCCCTGGAAGCGGCAAACGAGGCCATCAAACGGGACCCGAACCTATGGGAGCCCTACTTTACGCTGGGCAAAGTGTATGCCGCATCCCGGAACAACGAGGCTGCCATCAAAGCCCTCACCGATGCGGCACGGTTGAATCCTCAGAATGCGGAGATTTTCTTCGAGTTGGGGAAGGCTCAGTTCAGGGCTGGTTTGTTCCGGGAAGCCCGGCAGAGTTTTGAAACCTGTGTACGCTTCGATCCTAACCACGCGGTTGCCTACTTCAACCTGGGGGCCACCCTCCTTCGCTTGAGAGAACAGGATCGCGCCTACGAAGCCTTCTTGAAGGCTGCCAAGGTAAAACCGGATTACGGAAGAGCCTATTTCGAGATGGGGGAAATCCTCAGGGCAAAGAACGATTTTGCCGGTGCCTCCGCTGCTTATGCCCAGGCGTTGAAGTACGAACCCCAGGAGCCGCGAAACGCAAGGGGGCTTGCCACCACCCTGTACAGAATGGGAAAATTGAGCGAAGCGGAGTCCTGGTTTCAAAAAGCTGTGGAGTTGGAACCGGAAAGCGATGTGAACAACTACAACATGGCCGTTATAAAGCTCGAGCTGAAAAAACCGCAGGAAGGCCTTCCCTATATCACCAAGGCGGTGAAACTCAACCCCCAATCGGCAGAGTATGCCTTCACCATGGGGCAGATCAGCGAGGCCCTGGGAAGCAAGGAGGCGGCGATCGCCTCCCACCTCCGAGCCGTTCAATTGGATAAGAATTACATCAAACCTCGCATCGAGCTGGGTAGGCTGTACGACGAGGGGGGGCAGTACGACAAAGCCCTGGAACAGTTGCTCACCGCCTACCGGATCGATCCCGAATCGGTAGAAGTGAACAACAATCTGGGGAGTGTGTACCTCCACAAGGAACTGTACCAGGACAGTATCAAGCATTATCTGAAGGCAATTGCCAAACAGCCCAACGTGTCCCTCATGCGGTACAACCTGGGCTTGGCTTACACGGGAGCGGGGAATTATGCAGAAGCTCGGGACACTTTCCGTCAGCTACTGAAGATGGATCCTTCCTTTTGGGATGCTTATTACGATTTGGGGAAGATACTGGTTACTCTGCAGGACAAGTCGGGCGCAAAAGCCATCCTCCAGGAACTTCTAGCCAAACAACCGAACTACCCGAAACGGAAGGACGTGGAGAAACTGTTGGCAAGCCTGTAAGAGGTTATGCACTTAGTCCCACCCCGCGGAAGAGTTCCTTTCGGAAGGCCTGTTTTCACCTCATTTTGCAAAAGGGGCGTTTACAGAATTCTCCGCACCCCCCGGAAGAGTTCCTCCCGGGAGATCTGGACCCAGAGGGGCCGGCCGTGGGGGCATCGAGGATTTTCGAGGGAAAATACGTACTGGAGGATTTCATGGGCGGAGAGGGGACTGATCCCTTCCCCATCCTTGATGGCTTTTTTGCAGGCTATCTGGGCAAAGAGTTCCTCCTTGAGTTTATCCAACGTCCCTGATTGAGTCTTGAGCAGGTTCACCACCTCTTCTTCCGCTCCCCTATAGGCTGCGGGAAGAGCCGTCAATGCCCAGGTTCCTGGCCGAATTTCCTCTATCCGCACTCCTAAAGAGGTGAGGGTTACCGCGTTTTCCCTGATCCTCTCTTCCTCTTCCGGTTCCACAGGGAATTCCAGGGGGATCAAAAGGGGTTGCGGGACGCTGTCCCTGCTCAGGGCATCGTAGATGAACCGTTCGTGGGCTGCATGCTGATCCACGAGGAACATCGTATCCTTCCTCTCGACCAGGAGAAACAAGCCAAACACCTGTCCTTTGTACAGGAAGGGGAAGTCCTCGGTTAGAAGAGGTAAGGCCGGTTCTTCCGGCATACTTCGGGAATCCCCACCTGCTCCTTCCTCCACCCAAAAAAAGGCTTGTTCCTTTGAAGGGATGTAATCGTAGGAGGGGCTGTGACTTGACGAAGGGCCGTAAGGGGAAGACCGGTCGTAGTTCGATAGTGAGGAAGGGCGTCGATTGGGTGGGGTGCCGGAAGGAGAAAGCTGGAAACTCCCTAGGGAAGACCGGCCCCGGGAAGCGAGGAACGAGGAGAGTACTTCGGAGATCCGCCTTCGGATATCCTCCGTGTTCCGGATCCGGGCTTCTTTCTTGGCAGGGTGTATGTTGAAGTCTACCCATTCGGGATCGATCTCAACGAACAGGTAGCAGAGGGGGAAAGTGCCTCCGGGCAGGTAGGAGGAAAATGCGTACTCCACCCCTTGCAGAAGGGAAAAGTCCCAGATCCGTCGATGGTTCACATAGAGCTGAAGGTGCTTTCGATCTTTCCTGTAGATTTCTGGAGATCCTGTGACAATGCGGAACTGGAACCCATTGCCTGAGCCAATGAGTTCATGAAGGCTAGCCTTGCCAGTCTCTTCGGGGTAGGCTTGAGCTATCCGTTCGGGGAGATTCGAGATGGGAAGAAAATGGGTCATCTTCCCCTCGACGAAGAGCTTGAACTCCCGGTCGGGAAAGGGAATGGCCTTTTCCAGGAAGGTGTTCCGGCAGAGGTTCGTTTCCGTAGAGGGTCGTTTCAAGAATTTCCGTCGGGCGGGAACGGCGTAGAAAAGGTCTGAGGCGATCACTACCGTTCCCGGTTTTGCCGCATGGGGCTCTAGACTGATCCATTGCCCTCCGTGAACTACCAGCCTATGTCCGATTTCCTCTTCCGGAGGCCTACTCTGGATCTCCAGCCGGGAGACGTTGGCCAGGGCAGAGAGGGCTTCCCCCCGAAAACCGAGGCTTCGGATGTGAAGGAGATCTTCTTCGGATTCGATTTTCGAAGTGGCATGGGGGAGCCAGCAGAGTCTGAGATCCTCCTCCGACATTCCACACCCATTGTCCACTACCCGGATCGATTCGATCCCTCCCCCGGTAATATAGAGGGCGATTTCGGAACTTCCCGCATCGAGGGCATTGTCGATCAGTTCTCGAACTGCCGATGCGGGTCGATCGATCACCTCGCCAGCAGCGATCTTACGAGCTACGGAATCCCGAAGGACCCGTATGGGGGCCCTTCGGATCTTTGGTTTCTCCGACACAGGTAAAGGTACTAGAAGTGGATCCGGGTTTCAATCCCGATGGAGGTGGATCGCTTCGGTTTTCCATCGGCATCGTAGAGGATGGCACCGCTGGAATCCCGGTCCACCGTAGTGGTGAAGGAAATCGCCAGATCCAAGGTGGGAGCGATGGGATACACCAGCTCTCCCTTCACTACCGTATTGGCGTCGAAGAGTTCGAGGTTCTTGCTTTCCCCATGGAAGAGGGTAGGTACGAATTGGGTCCTTCGGTAGAGGAAGCTGAACCGCATTCCACTGAAGGGAGCAATAGGCACAAGCCCCTTGTCGAGGAGCAGGTATACATCCAGTTGATCGTTGTCCGAAGTGCGGATGGTGCTTCCTTCCATTTCCCAAGGCCAGAAGTATCCCACCTTGAAGGTGAGTTTCTTGAACAGGGTGAATCCCCCATCCCCGTATACCCCGAGGGTAATTTTGTCGTGGGCAGGGTCTTGTGGGTTGCTCAAGTAGTCGAGGATTTTCTTCGCTTCCAGGGGCCTGGAACGATCGTAGAGGCTATCGAAGTAGCCCAGACGGAAGATCCCGTGGTACTGCCTGTACTCCAGCCGCCAGTTGAAGAGGGAGATGTTTCCCAGGGCTCCTGCCATGAGTCCGTAGTTCCGTACCTTTATGGTTCCGTCTTCCTGAGCGAAGAGAGCTTTGGTGATGAATCCTTTGGTGCCCAGTACACTGGCACTGAAATCTCGCCTCAGGTAGGGAATCAATCCAGCGGCATCGGTGAAAAGTATCAAAGAGACTAGATCTCCCTCCAGTATCGGTATGTCGAGGTCAACGGCAAAGGTTACCGGCATGGGGTCCACGTTCTGGATTACGGGAGATACGGGTATAGTGCCGATCAGGGAGGGTAAATCCCCCGCAGGATCGGAATCAAGGGCAGAAGAGAATCCTAGGGCGAGTTTCCAGGGGTAGAAGGGCCTTAGGTAGAGTCGGGTGGCGAAGATCTCTGGTTCTGCCAGATCTGAGGTAAGGGCTTCTATCCCCACAGGGCCCGCGTCGAAACCAAGATTTACTCCAACCCTTCGAACCGCAGGAAAATCTGTATCGTTGGCATAGTCCCTGACCAGGGATCCATGTCCCAGTGTGATGTTGTGAATATTCCCCGCCTTGAAGAAGAAGGAATCCCGCGGGGAACCGTACTCGATGTACTGGATTTTCAGCGCCAGATCTCGGAATAGGTCTTTCACCCCTTCTTCAGGATCCCTTTTCCAGTTCTTGTCGGTTCCAAAGGACCATTCATTGTTTCCCTTGGGCCGGTAGTAATCCTTCGAGTTGAATAGATCTCCCGAGTAAATGATGGGCAAGTAGAGGGCAGCCCGAAGTTTCCCTATAGAGAAGGTGGGCTGGACGATCAGACGAGAGTAGGTCTCTTCGTTGATGGTCACCGAACCGATTTCCATGGCCAGATGATCTTTCAGGAAATCGAAGGGACCGGCTTTGGGAGGAGCGGGAGGAGCCTCCGGTTTTGGAGGGGGTGGGGGAGGTGTTTCGGCCCTGGGCGGTGTGGGTACTTCCCGGGGAACTTTGGCAGGATCGAGTTTTTCGAAGCCCAAATCCTTGAACAGTTCTTCCATCTGCGCGGGAGTTAGGGGTATGGGCTGGAACACAGGGGCCAAGGCATCCGCTGCCTGGCCGGCGGTTAGGGAGATACGTTCCCCCGTCTTTTTAACGAACTCTACCACTCCTTCTTTCACCGCTACCCCTTCCCGAACCCCTTCCAGAACCTCCATCCCAAAATCGGTTCCCCGCACTCCGCATACCGCAGAGGGGGTCCGAACTTCGTAGGCCGTGCCCGTCTTTTTGGCAACCACCGTTCGGAACTTCCCGGTGGCAAGGGAAAAAGCGTTGGTATCGGGGCTCTTCCCTCCGCTCAAGGATTCGATTCGAAACTCTGTGTTTCGTGAGAGTTTCAGGATACTCCCGTTGGGGGATAGGCGGAGTTCCGCGGTGGAGGAAGTAGTGCGGATCCGGTCTCCTTCCGAGAGCTGCATGCCGAAGTACACTTCCACTACTTTGTAGCCTTCCGCATCGAGGATCTCGATTCCTTTGGGATTGTCGAAGTATTCGAGGATGGCAAGCGGTTTGCCCTGGGCTGCAAGCCAGGGGGTGAAACTTCCTACAAGGAAAATCAGTAGAATGCGATAGATCTTCATACAGGTACCTCCATCAATCAATAGAGGGCGATAGTACTGGAGAGGCCCGAGGTTACGATCCACTTGTCGTCGCCGGGGGCGGAGGGATCGTACCGGAGGTTGTACACCAGGGAAATTACCGCGGGGCCGGTGCGATAGTTGATCCGGGCCCGTATCAGTGCCTCTTCCCTAAAGCGCTGGAAATCTTTGAAGTCGTCCATGTTCTGTTTTTCGTACAGGGCATCGAAGGAGAAACCGGGAACGATTCCTTCCTTCAGAACAAACATAGCCCGCCAGGTAAAATAGTGCCCCTCGATTTCCTTGAAGGGGCCTTCCGCATTGGTGGTGAAGCTCAATTTGTCCTGCAGGATGGAGAATCCCAGAGAGGCGAACCACCCCAAACCTCCTTTTTTCTCTACCGTACCGTCATATATCAAGTATTGCAGGGGACGAAAGAGGTCGTAGGAAGACCCAAAGTAAGTAGGAATGAACTGATCCTGGAGGTACCGTAACTGGGCTCCATAGGTAATGAACCGGACCATACGACCTCCCGTACCGAGCATGGCGCCCCAGCCTTCCTTCTGGGCTACTCCATCTCCGAATAGGGAAAGGTTGAACAGGTCCCCTGTCAGGAGGGGAAGCCGGAAATCCAGTCCGTAGATAAGGACGGAGGCATCCGAAGGGGGAAGCAAGGCAACTGGATAGTTGGAGTCCTTCTTGGCGAAGTAGGCCGGATCCTGGTCGGTGGCGACGGTAGCACCGATCTGTAAGCCCTGTAGGAGAGGTACAGCAGATCCTACCCAGGGACGGGTATAGAGCCGGGCCGCCACGAGATCGAAGGCTGCGAGGTTGGACACAAAGGTCTCGACCCCGATGTAGGGAGCCTGCAGGATACTGCCGTCCAGGTCGAAACTGAGACCGAAGACCCTGGTTTCGGGTAGGTAGAGAGCATTGGAGTAGTTCCCTACGATGAAACCGTTTCCCAGGGTAGCATCCTCGATGGTCCCCATCTTCACATAGAGAGGATCTCCCTTTACCCCGTACCGGATGTAACTGATCTTGGGGAGGTAGGTTTCGAGGAACTCCTTGAAACTCCCCGCTTCCCAGTCTTCCTTTCGTACCTCGAACTCGTTCCCCGAACTTCCGCCGGTGAACCGGTAGTTCAGAGTCAGGGATAAGCCCAGGGCAAACTTGCCCCATCCAAACTCTGGGTTCAAGGCCAGACTCTGATAGGTAATGAACTCAGGCTCTGTCCCTGCTCCCGTGTACTTCGGGTTGGGGAAGTTCTGAACCCCGATACCCAGTCCCAGACCGAACGTAAATCCAGCCTCCGATCCTTCCTTGGATTCACCGTGCACCAAAAAGGAACAGAGGAGGAGAAGAACGATTGCTCCTAGGGTACGACATCTACGCATCGCGTCCTCCTTCCGTGTCATACTATGATAAATATATCGCACTCTCGTTAGAATGTAGCAATCCAAGCTGAAAGGCAAGGGCTTTTAGAAGACAAAATGGAACGCTAGAAGACAAAATGGGCCGAAATTCCCCCTGCCAGGCCCATGAGGATTCGATACCCTGGCGGTAGCCCCGAGTAATCTTCCTCCAAGCCAAGGCCTAGCTGTATCTCCGCCTTGATGTAGCCGTACCTGGGGAAGGTGAGGGCCGTTTCGTGCCCCAGCACCAGGTACTGTTTCCACCCTTCCCTGTCTTCGTACCGATACTCCAGTTTTTCCGTATGCAGGTAAAAGGCTCCCCAATCCCTTGCTTTTCGTAGGGAAGCGGTACCGAAATCCCGCACGATGGGCCCCTTCCATGTGTAGGCAAGACTCAGGGAGCCCCAGTAGGAGAAGCGTTCGGTACGCTCCAGGTAGATACTGTGTTCCACCGTTGCCTTCTGCTCTGATTCCCCGAAAAGAGTCCCCTTCTGTTGGGAAGAAACCTTCCACTGCCAACTGGATTCCTCCTCTTTGTACAGGATGGAAAGAGTGTGTTTGTGCTGGTATTCATCGGTGTACCAGAGGGAGGTGGAAGGATAGGCGCCGGCACGGCCAAAGAGGTTCAGTGCGGAAAACAGGACGGATAGGTCCAGTTGGTCTGTAGTGGTAAGGGTATCGTTGGTGCGGGTGAGGGTTTTCTTGAAGGATCCTTCCCCTTGTGCGGGAACGAGGAGGTCTTTCCAGTAGGATCCGTAGGGGCGGGAGAAGGATACTCCCAATTTGGAAAGATACTCTGCCGAGGGTAGGCCCTGGGTATCTGAGGAAAAAAGGGACCACTTGCCGGGAACCCCTAGTTCGTAGAAGGGGATAGATCTGTAGAAATAAGTTTGGTCATAGAGGGATTCCCTAACGGTAGAAAGATCGGAACGAAAATCGCCCTCCGGGGGTACGGATCGTGTGTTGGAACCCTGCCGAAGGTAGGAGAGGGTAAGGGAACTCCCGGGAATTGATTCCAGCTTTCTGAATCGGAGGGGAACCTCCAGAAGAAGCTTCTCCACTGTTCGTTGCAAACCATCTTTTTCCCCCGTATTCACGTAGGATACTTCGGGAGTGATCCGTACCCCTAAAACTGGGCCCTCTGCCTGGGTCTCCCATCGAAAGAGGCCTTCCCGCTGGATATTGTTCCCAGAGGTGTAGGGAACGATCAACCGGTAGGAATGAATCCAGGAGCTTGTGTAGGGCTCCGTTTCCAGGGCATACCCCTCTGCCATGTGGGAAAGTTTTCCGCTGAGCCGTAGGGAGAAATTGGATACGGGAGAACTGGTCAGGTTCGCATCCCATGTTTGGGTAAGGGTTTGGGTGGAAAAAGTTGTTTCCGAGCCTCCTGCTAGGGTCAAGGGGGAACCCAGATTCACCTCCATCCGGTTTGACCGGCTCAGGAAAGCCGCTTCTGCATGGTAGCTTCGTTTGAACTGATCCCGTAGAGTCACTATTCCCCCCTCCGCGGGAATCTGTAGCCGGTGACCCCCCTCATACTGGATTCGGTCGGGTAGACGGTCGAAGGCAAAGGTACCCTCTGTCCGTAGAAGCCCCAGGAGGTCTATCGAACCTTCGGTGGAAGAACTGAGGGTACTGGGGGTCTCTTCCGAAAGTCTTCCCTGAAAAGCCTGGGTGCGGCCGGAAAGTTTCTGCGAAACTACCAAGTTCCTCACGAGGGGCACGTCTCCGATCTCTACCACCGTGCCGGGGATCGAGAAGGACCCTTCGAGGGAGCCCGCGAATCCCCATCCTGCCTGGGGACGGGAAAGATAGAGTTCGTCCAGGTATACGGTCCCCTCCCTTGCCCCCTTGCCTTCCAGAATGAAACGGCTCAGTTTCCCGAAGTTGGAATCCACCCGAACCTTCGATACCTCCCTTCCACCCAGGTAGGCCTTTTTTCGGGATAGATTCACCGTGAGTTTCTCCCACCGGTTTTCCGCTGTGACGGGGATCTCTACGTAAGCCCCCTTTCCATCAGGATCCGTATACTGAAAGATGTACCGTGCCTCCGAGGTGACTCCATTCAAGGCGCCGGTTCGGATGTAGAGGTTCACCTCCCCATACTGATCGGGTGGGATTTCCCGGGTGGAGCTATACAGGACCCATCTGTCTTCGGCCGAACCCAGATTCCTCCACTTCACCTCCAGCACCTTCTGATCCGTATTCCCCGAGTGGAAGGTTTTCAGTATATCGGGATCCACTTTTTCCAGTGGGAGGGGAGGGGGGATGTCCGCCTGCGATTCGTAGATCTCCCGTACTTCCATCTCCCCGCTGCCCACAACCTGATGGGGGAGGGTAGAGCCTTCGAATACCACGGGGCCGATGAGAACCCTCCCCTCTGCCTCCCCAGAACTCGTTTTCCGGATAATCAACCGGGCAGAGCGAACAGCCTTCAGCCGACTCCTCTCCGTATAGGGGATTCGAATCAGGGCGGTTTTCCAATTGTTGGAAGATGCATCTATGGTGAAACTTCCTTCGGTAGAACCCGGACCCGGATAGATCAAGGAGGGATTTTCCTGTTCCAGTATTCCGTTCCGATTGGCGTCCTCCGAATCCCGCTGGTTGTTCCCCAATCCCTCCTGCCCGGCTCCCACGTACAGGGTGAGGGTCCCCTGGTTGAAGGCAAACCCTCGGGAACTGGAACCTACTTCCTCGTCCAATACCCCGTCTCCGTCGAGATCTTCACCGAGAGACCCCACCTGGAAGTCAAGAGAAACCTGTGGACCCGAGTGGGACACCGCTTTGTAGGCGAAGCGGATGGCGGTGACTTCCGACAGGTCGAGGGAGGAATCGAAGCCGGTGTTGAGGTTCATCTGGGCTCCCACCCACTCTTCGGTGCTATCGAGCTGGTAGTCCAGTACGAGTACCCGGTTGAAACCCTCAGAGGAAGCGGAAGCCGTGTAGGGGCCGGGTAACGATCCGTTCTGATAGGGGAAAATGGCGCCTGCGGGCGGGTTCCAAGTATAGGGGTTCAGTACGGTTCCTCCCAATAGGTCCACCGTTTCATAGTTCTTGAACAGGAGTTTTCCCCGATTGCCGGAAGTCAACGTTCCCCCGAAGAAGGAAGGGTCGGGAATCGAGGAGGGAAAGGCATTGTTTTTCGAGATTTCCAGGGTCAAATCGTAGTTTTCCATACCCAGCAGGCGGAGAAGGCCGGAGGTGTCCGGGTTGTAGTACACGACGGCTCCATCGGTGAGGAGCTTTAGATTCTCTTTTTTATAGGACAATTGGGAAGAGATCCCTACGATGCCTGTATGGTCTGTGGGTTCGGTACTGTAACTTCCCTTCAAGACGTTCCAACGTACTCCCAGGGCGAACTTCCCTTCTATCGCATCGTTCCATCGCACGGTGCTTCCCATCCCGAACAGGATATCACCCCCGGCCCCCTGTCCGGATGCGGTACGGAAGTAGATCTCGATTCGATCGGAGGGTGCGGGCTCGAAGGGAAGACTTACCGTCCCTTTCTCGTAATCCACACTGAAGAGTTTTTCCTCCCTGTCGTTCCGAAATACCCGTATGGAACCCGGAATCACGTCGGTTGAAAGGGTGTAGGATTGAACGGGAGTATAGGTTTGGATGAGGATCTCGAAATCCACTTTCCCACCGGTTTTCAAGGCATCGGGTCCGTACAGGAGGGGGGCTTCTTCGGCAAAGGGAAAGCGGGTTTGAAAGGAGCGGCGGCTGCTGTCAGGGATCGTCATTCGAAGGATGGATTCACCGGGTGTGTAGACAGGCTGGACAGGGTAGGCGAGGGGAAAGGCGGTGTCGGATCCTCGTTTCACGACTCGGATGCGCACGTTGGATCCTGTGGGTACCGTGGTATTCTCGGTGGAGTATGCTCCGTAGTCCTGAAAGGGAGAGAAGGCACCGGGATCATACAGGAGGAGGGAGGGTTTCCCGGCCAGGGTAACTTTGAACCTGTCGATGGGGGCATCCAGGTAGGGCCCCCTGGACCAGGAAAAATCTTCCCCTTCTCCCAGAGGATCTACCTGCCAGGGAGCATGAACGTCCGCCTTTACGAAGGGGGGAAGGGCCTTTTTCCCCAGAGAGGGGGAACCCACCGGGACCCCCCCCTTCTCGTAGTACACCACCACCCGTCCTGGGGCAGATTTTCGCAGGCTTACCAACCCTTCGGAACGGGATAGGGAAACATCGAACTCGGTAGCCCTTCGGTACCTGCGGCCATCACTGCCAAGGAAAGATCCCTTATAGTCCTCCAGATACACTTCCAGTGAATCGACCTCCGGGTCGGGAAGAACGAAGAACCTGCCCTGTACAAAGGCTGGCGGGTCGATACGAAGCTCCTCTACCGAGTTCTTACCTAGGTACGTCTTCTTCACGGGCTGGGAGGGATCGTATCGGAGGAGGAACTCGTGCTCCGTGCGTTCCGTCTGTAAACGGGCGGCAATACCGGGAGAACTTCGGCTTCCTCCGGGGAAGTCCATGTAGGGATAGGGGGAGATCTCGATCCCCTTGTTCCCTGCTCGAAGGGATTGGAGCAGTTCCCCCTCTTTCCCCTGGTACCCGATAACGTAACTGTTCAACTGTCGTTTTTCCTGGAGGGTGGTTTCGAAAAAGTATCGATCCAAAAGCCAGAGGGCCAGGGTAAGGTTTGGTTTCTGTTCGTAGATAAGCCCATCGGGAAAGGTCGGAAACACCGAGGGGTATTGGATCCCTTTTCCAGGGATCACTGCGGCGCCTAGGGATCCCCGGAGGGAAGCATCCCAATACCCGTCGAGCCGCAAATCCACATCCGCGTCTCCCACTTTCGTCTGGAACACCGTTTCCGGAGCCTCTTTCTCGAAATTCTTGGGGAGTGTTTGCGGGATGAGGAGGTGGGTAGCGAGAAAGAGAAGTACAGCAAGGAAGACGAACCGTTCCACCTTCACGATTTCCACGTTCTATATAGTATGCCCTCCTTCCCCCTTGTGCAAATCAAAAATTATGAGAATACTTTGTCTATGCCACCGGAAGTCGACAAAGCCAAGGCATTTCTAGAGAAACTTCTGTCCAATCCGATGCTGCAAGGGTACACTCCCCTTCAGAGGGAAGAACAGATTCTCCAGCTCTTTTCCACCCAAGCCTCTCAACTGGCGCCGATTCTCACCTCGAAGGAGTTCTTTCCGGGGAAAAGTTGGACTACCCTTCTACCCCTACTTATCCAGGCTCTCTTCGAACTTACGGATCGGGATCTATGGGCTACATGGAAACCCTTCCTCGACTCCGGTCTTTCCCTATCATTCCTCCCCTTTCTCACCAAGCAGGCCATCCCCGAGTCGGAGCTCCGGGCTCAGATTGCCACACTATTGAAGGATATCCTCCAGTCTCCGGAAGGAAGGAGGGTGGCTACCGGTCCCCTCACTGCCATCCAGCAGGGGGGGTGCTTCAAGTACATCGACGAAGTTTTCGAGCGTAGATCCTACATCCACTTCGAAATCACCAAAGTGCAGCGGTTACGTATGAGTAAAGAAGAAATCAAGGGGATCTTGACTATGACGCTCCTTCTAAAGAGTTCCTATATCCTCTTCATTTCGGAGGGGATGCATACTTATACGGATCGAATCGCCGGAGTGATCCAGGGCTCCTTTGGAGAAAAGGTAATCCGTTCATTGCAGAAGCGAATCCCACTTCTGCCTCTTCCCCTATGGGAGAGTGCCATTCATTCCAACATGTCCTTTCAAGAGAACCGGTTCCTGGAAGCCACGGCCCGCCTGGCCAGCATCTTCGCTTCCCGGTATCGAACCTTTCGAGCGGGGCAGAAGGTGGACCGGGGGGCCGATACTCCCGATAAAAGCTGGTTCAACGTGGCACGGAAGAACTACAAATTCTATGGATTCGACATAAAGATGCTGGATGAGTTGTATATGATAGCCGCAGAAATGGGGTGGTAGGGTATGAAAAGATCCTTCTGGGAAAACCTGGTAGTGGGGGGCATCATCCTGGTACTCCTTCAGACGGTGGTTGACGATGTGGCCACTTTAGCCGATTGGCCCTGGAATATGCGGAAGATACTTCTGTATCTAGGATTCCTCTTCGATCTGTTCTTCACTGTAGAGTTCCTGGTTCGTTTGTACCTCTCCTATGTGGAGGGGCAGGCGAAGGAGTACTTTTTCCGGGGCTTCGGGTGGATAGATCTCCTAGCCTCGATTCCCCTGGTTCTTTTCAGCTCTGGTCCTGTAGTATACGGACTACTCGCGGGCGGGGTACCTGTGTTCGGGTTGGGAAGGTCGCTAAACCTATTGAAGACGGTCAAGATCGTCCGGGTAGCCCGAATCCTCAGGGTTCTACGGATGCTGAAAGTGGTCAAACAGCTGAAACAAACCGACTCGGTGATGGCTCAGCGGCATATCGGAAAGATCGCTTCTAGCGTCCTCACGACCTGTATTCTGGTGTTTTCTGTGGGTTCCTTCTTGATCCAGAGTGTGCCTGAGCATTCCTTCGAACAGATGTACTGGAGTTCCATCGAATCGGCTTGCCAGACCTTGGGTTCTGCACCTTCTGCGGAACTCCCCACTGAGGTAAAGAGAATTGCAAGCGTCCTGCCTTCTCTTTTGAAGGTAAAGGCGGAGGGGAAGGATCTATACCTGCGACACGATTCATTCTACCTGGTTAGCAGGTTTGGCCCCTACGACTATTTCTATGAACAACGAGGATCGGTGGAATTGTATTTCGATTATCGGCCGCTGAATCGATTCCAGGCGGAGCAAAGCCTTCTCATCTTCGCGATCGTGCTGGGGACTCTCCTGGTCCTCCTGTTCTCCTATGCCCCCCATTTCGCCGTCACGGTAACAGACCCCCTCTTCGTAATGCTGAAAGGCTTCAAGGAACCTTCGTACAATTTGGAAGTCAAGATTCCCTCTCACCTGAAGAACGACGAGGTGTTCCGATTGGCAGAACAGTACAACGAGGAGTATCTCCCCCTCAAACAGCGGAACCTGAGCACCGGGGAAATGGAGGTGTCCGACATCAAGTGGGAGGCTGTTTCGGAACTGTTCAAGAAAGGGTAGCTGTATGGTGATCTCCATGATTCAACTGATCATCGAACTTCCGGATATTGGTTCCATCAAGGAAAAGAGGCGGATCGTAAACTCCCTACGGGAAAAACTACGGGTTCGGTTCAAGATCTCCGTGGCAGAGGTGGATCTCCAGGATTCCCTTCGGTTTTCCCAGATCGGAGGCGCGGTAGTGTCCAACTCGAAGCAGTATGGCGAACAGGTGATGATGAAAGTCCTCAATTTTGTGGAGAACGAAGTACCGGGCCGAATCCAGGACGTACAGATTCGATCGGAGATCTACTGAGGCCGGCTATTTGGGAATCAGGAATAGTTCGGGAAGCTTGTAATCGGGATTCTTCCAGGGGTTGGCATCCGCTTCCTCTTCTGCCACCATTTCCAGTTTGAAGTAATGGTGAAACGGTTCGAACCGATCGTCTTGCACCCTGATTTCCAGCTCGAAGGTTTTTTGTTCTCCCGCTTTTTTAGCCGGGATCGGGCTAGGAAGGAATAGGAATGTCCCTTCCAGCTTTTCGTCGAGGAAGAAGGGGTTCTGCCATCGTTTGTCGATCATGGGAAGGAGTTCGTCTTCACAACGTAACTCGATCGCGACTCCCTGTATGGGTTCGAAGTTCGTGCAGTTCAGGAGTTTACCTTTGATGGTAGGAATGTAGAAAGCTGGCCCCTCGGGGAACTTGTCCTCCAGGGGGGCGTCGTAGTAAGGCCGTTTCACCGTCTCGATTCTCTTTAGTCCCTCATGGATGAGAGTGACGATATCCACTCTTAGTTGAGGGTTTTCCTTCAGGGCTCGTTCCGTATGGGCCATTCCGCGGCCCGAGGTAACATAGAATTGGGGGATACGATTCAACACGAAGCAGGATAGATCCACACGGTATTGGGGGCTCAACAGGTATTCTTTCCCTTTCTGTGTCGCTTCCTCTTTGAGAACCTCCTCCACCATGCGGAGGACTATGTCTTCCATTAAGTTATGTATCTCCATGAGAGTCTCCCTTTCGGTATTCGCTCTTGATTTCCGTCAATTCCCTGATCTCCAGTACAGCGGACCTGAAATCCTTTAACGTTTCTTTCAACGAGTAGTAATTCAATCCCGCGTAGTAGATCTTGGAGAAGATCGAAAGGGATATTTCATGCTTGGTGAACTGCACGTTCATGTAGCAACCGTACTCGTAACAGGTGCGAAAGATATCTTCGATCCTGGTTCGAAGGTACTCCTGCAAGGTATTGGAAAAGGTGAAGGTGTAGACAATTTCGAGGAATTTGCTATCCTCGTCGATGAAAAAACTCCCCTGATAGCCTTCTTCGTTCTGAAAGGAAGCGGTAAAAGCTCCCTCGCTCTCCTCCGGGTCTACGAATTCATACCCTAGTTCTTTGAAAAGAATCTGGGTTCGATGGATTCGTTCTTTCATTAACTTAGAGTATTTCATACAATAAACATATTCCAGAATCTGGTTCTGATCAAGTTCGTAAGAACTCCTTCAGTAGGATGGAGACCTGGGGGAGGGAATCTAGAACTTCTGGAATGACCGCTACCCGGAGCACCCGGAGGGTTCGCACGAAACCTTCCACCACAGGAGGAGAGAAAACAGAGCCTGCATCGGCATATTCCACCAGCTTCCCCGTAGGAAGCAGGATCGGGATGTCTATTTCGAAGGAGATCTGTTCGGGGATATCGATCACCACGTCTTCCGGCTCGAGGGATTTCCCTGTTTCCCTGGAAAGGATTCGGACAATTTCCTCCTCTTTGGCATTGCGGTACTCCAGATCTAGAAGTTTCGTCATCTGGGGAGAGGATGGATCGAAGGGGATTTCTATCGCGGATTTCAGGAGCCTTCGAGAGGCGACTCTGCGAATGAGCGAGAAGGGGCGGTAGGATTGTTCCACCGTGGTATGGAAGAACTCTTCATCGTCCAGTCCGTAGAGATCCTCTGGACTAAGCATACCGTCCCGAAGACCCAGAAACACGGCTTTCTTGATCATGGCGGTAGCGATCCGCACCGTGCGGTGCCAGTACACGGCCCTATACATGAGGTACTTGGAGAACAGCACGTTTTCCGCTGCGGGCAAGCCGGTCAGATCCAACGAAATCCCCCGTTGTGGGTGGGGATGGATCCTCCCAATCACGAAATCTGTGTCCTGAATACCGTAGGGAACCCCGCAGAAATAAGCGTCACGGTTTAGGTAGTCTAACTTGTCAGGATCCAGGACTCCCGAAAGGAGGTTTCGGAAGAAGGGAATTTCACTGGATCCTTCATCATCCAGATGGCGGTCCACAATGGCCGCCACCATCCACGGTTCGGTTCCCACCTGATGTTTCAACAGATTTTCCAGGGGAGGAGCGTAGATCAAATCAGCGGTGAGGGATTCGTGTTCCCGGAGAGGTAGCTCCTTGAGGGAATGGGTAAAGGGAAAGTGCCCGATATCATGAAGCAAGGCCGCACAGAGGAAGGCTTTGACACCTTCCAGACTCAAGGATGGAGCGTGTTCAGAGGCAAGCAATCCCCGTAGAACCCGTTTGGCAAGGTGGAACACCCCCAGGCTGTGGACAAAACGGGTGTGGGTGGCCCCAGGATACACGAGGTGAGTGATTCCCAACTGCTTGATGCGGTAGAGCTTCTGAAAGGGTTCAGAAGCCACAATGGTCATCATCTGGGGAGAGAGGTAGATATGCTTCCAGAGAGGATCCCGGATGGGTTCTGTATAGTCCTGGTCGAGGTGATGAATGATCTGATTCCCCTGCATACCCTCGAGTGTACCGTGGGTTTTCCCCCCTGTCCAGTTGAAATACCGTCAAGGGCGGTATACCATACACATATGCACAGGCAGCGGAGGATAGGGGGGAGAGTCCTGGGATGCATCCTTCTCTTTTTTTGGGGGTGCTCGGGAAGCACGTCCCAGAGCGGAGTTCCCCCTTCCCAGCCTTCTTCCTCCAAGCCCCCAGCGGAACGAAGCGTTCCCATGATAGGCAAAAAGGAGGCGGGGAAAACGACACCCCAACCCCCGTTGTCCGAAGAAAGGCCTATTTCTCTCGATCCCCTGTTCGGCATACCCACACAACGAATCCTCCCCATGGATTTCGATCTCGGGGTGCTGAAACCCGTGGACCCGGGGGTACAGGAGGCAGTGAGGGTGGTAGAAGAGTTCTTCGCCCGGATACAGAGAGATAGAAACTGGAACGAACTGCTCCATCCTGAGTATCGATGGTTTCTGGAAGAGGATTTGAAACCGTGGGAAGGGTTTCCCTTCAGGGAGTTCCGTCTGGGAACAGTACAGGAATCCACTTCGAATCTGATCGAGATTCCTTTCCGGATTCTACAAGAAAAGAAAAGCTTCGCTGGTTCAATCCTTCTGGAGAAAAGAGAAGAACACTGGTATATCGCGGATTTTTACCTGGAGGGAAACGAGAGTATCGAGAAACAGGAGAAAGAGCGATTCGATCCATTTTTAGAAACCCGGGCGGGGAAAGAATGATTTTTTTCCCGTTCTTTGCTATTATTTAGGACGATGAGCACTGCAGTATCCCGGATCGAAAAAGAGTTTATCCTGAAGTCTCTATCGGAAAAAGCCGCACCGATGGAAATGCGGTATAGGAATCATTGGATCTCCTGCACTCTGAAAGAAGTGAATCCTGCAGATATCGTATTGAAGTTCGTGGATATTCCCAAAGAAGCCTTGAGGGTTGGGGAAAAGGTGGATCTTTTTTTCAAGTTTCGTGGGGCCCGGATGACTTTTCGATCCCACCTGATCGCGTTCGATCAGGAAGAGGCCAGGGTGGCTTTCCCAAAAGGGATCTATCGGGATCTTTCCCGGGGGTACGAACGGGTAACCCCACCGGGGGATGTAGGGATTTCCTTTCTCATTCAGGGCGAGAAGGTAGAGTTGAACTTTCCCAAGTCGGCCAGTTACGAGGTACCGGAAGAACCTGCCGCGACGGCGAACTTCGACGCTTCCAAGATCACCAACCTTCTCCAGGCATTTCGGGAAAAGGCAAGGGAATTGGCCTCGGAACACAAGATCGTGATGTTCCGTGAACGCAAGCCGGAAACCTTCGAGGAACAGCTGATTGCGCATACAGGCAAGATCTTCCTCTATCCTCAGAGCATCAATCCCAACGTTCCGGAAAAGGATCTAGTCCTTTCTGCCAAAATCTTGTCCCAGGAAGAGGTGATCCTTTCCGAAACGAGCCGGGGTAAAGAACTGTTCGATGTGCTCCAAACCATCGCCATGGTGAATAAAGAGAAGGAGCGGAAAGGGATTATACAGGAATTGTACTGTCCCATCCTCTTTCACCAGTACGTGGTAGGGTACCTCTATCTGGTGATGTTTAAAGAGGGAGGCGTTCGGTATACCCAGAAGGTAGTGGAGTTCGTGAGCCAGTTCGCCCGCCTTCTGGCCTACAGCCTCATGGTCAACGGGTATTTCAAGGGAGAACCTGTAAAAGAGAAGGTAGAAATCGCGGAGATCGTCGACATCAGCGCATCGGGAATTCTCTTTGCCCTTCCGAGGGAACAGTATGAATCCCTTTTCCAATTGTTCATGGATCTTGAGTTTACCCTATCCATCGGGGGGAGAAATCTCAAAATCGGCGGTCGGGTGATGCGCAAGTTTACCGATCAGACCCACCTATACATCGGTATCATGTTCCTGGACATCCAGGAGGCAGATCGGCTGTTTTTGATGGAGTACCTGTACGGCACTACGGAGGTTCCCGACTTCTACCCTTCAGCGGAGGAATGGGATCTGTAGAGGGAAAGGAGGGTTTCGTAGGCTTCTTTTTTCCCTTCTTCCAGGCGAGTCAGTCTAGCCCCAATACTAGTAAAGAGGGAATCCGTACGAATCCATCGGATTTCGATATCTGCCGTGAAGGGTTCGAACACGGCATCTCCCTCGGGTAGTACCTTCACGGTACAGGTATCTTGGGGATTCACATAGGGTTCGAAAGGAAGGGGGACATCGATCCTCATCCCCTGTTCGCTGATATCCCGAATATATCCTGGTACATCGCTGGATAGAAAAACCAGTTTTCCATAACAGGGTTCCCGCTTCTCTTTTCTTTTGTTCTTACTCATATCTGTTTATCGCCCCTCTTCAAGACTTGAGTTCCGTGTGTGTCACGCTGTTCGAAATCCGCAAGAATGTGGGTACCTACGATAGAGGGATCTCCCCAGGGCCGGGGGCGCCCTTCTTGATCGACGAACTGCAGGGTAAAGTGGTGGAAAACCCGCTTCGCGATGAGGAGTCCCATCCCGAACCGTTTGTTTTGATGGATCCTTCGATACTGAAGGAATGGATCGGTATGAAAGTTTTCCGGGAAGCTCTCCTCGAAGATATTGTAGGGCAGCTTCCTAGGATCGAATCCGCCTCCCCTGTCTTTTACCTCGATGCGGAGTTTTGTAGGTTCTGCCCTGAGTTTTACAAGAATAGGATCCTCGATCCCATTTTCCCGATGAGCCCGAAGAGAATTGTTGATGAGTTCCAGCAGCGCGTAGGAAATATGGTCCTTCTTGTCCAGGGGGGGATGGAAAGAAATGGTATTCAGGACTGGAACGATCTGGTGGATTTTGCAATGGGGGAGGATCTTGAAGCGAAGTTCCCGTACGCGTTTCTTGCCGAACAGAATGGAGCACCTATGCTGAGTTGCCATGCGCCTCCATTATATAGCAGGAACCTATATTTTGCGAGAAGGAATCGAGGGAAAAATCCACAGTGTAACCGGTCCCTTTACCGAACTTTTCCTCTCCATATTCAGGCAGAGGGTTCTAGTTCAGGCAGTAGGTTCCACTGTTTTCAACGAAAACTCCGGAGGTAAAGGAGTGGGTTTGCCCTCGCTATTCACGCAAAACCAACTCACTTCCGCCGTTGCCAAAAGAGCATCTTTCCGGAAAACCTCCTGCCGGAATACCCCAAAGGCTCCCCGGAAGCGGAGAGGTGTGGTAACGATGGTAAGCTCGTCTCCGTATTGAGCGGGCAGTTTGTAGGTGATACATACCCGGGCTACCACCAGTCCGAGACCTGCCATTCGGAAAGCGGAGTAATCGAACCCAGAGTCTTTGAGAAACTCCATTCGGGCGTATTCTAAGTATTGGAGGTACACGGCATTGTTCACGTGCCCATAGCTGTCGCACTCATAGGTGCGCACCGTTAATGTACAGGTGTGTTTCATCTGTAACCCCCTACTCTTGACAGAGATTTGGCCCTGTTGGTATAGTTCTCCTGCTTTCAGGTACGGTGGCGTAGCTCAGTCGGTAGAGCAAGCGGCTCATATCCGCTTGGTCAGGGGTTCAAGTCCCTTCGCCACTAGAAAATCCTTTCATGCACCCTTATGAATCCCTCCGCCGTGGATGCCTTTTCATGCTTCCCGAAAAGGCATCTTGTTGTTCACCCCGTATCTTGCAGGGAATTCCCTGTGAAAGAAACTCATCTTTTATCTCCTGAAGGAAAGCCATGGGATAAGGGGTAACCCGATTCCCATACGCTGGATCCAGTACTTGGGTCAATCGTACCCCTGTGAGCACCACTAGTTTCGCGCCTCGGAGGAGGGCGGCCAGGTTCCTGGCGTCGGAGAGATCGAAGATCTCCGGTGCCACGGTGATGCGAAACTCATGGGGTATGCCACGGCCTATAAGAGTCCTGGCCGACTGTTGTACGGCCAAACCGGTTTCCTTCTTCCCGCCGAGGAGGTAGTACTTGTCCGGAGAAGTCTTGAAATCCATCGCGATATAGTCTGCCGGAAGGGTTTCTGCTATCTCCGGTTTCGTTCCGTTGGTATCCACTTTTACCCGGTATCCCAGGCTCTGGATTTCTCTTACCAACGAGGGCAATTCGGGAAGGAGGGAGGGTTCCCCCCCGGTAATGCAGACCCCTTGTAGGACCGGCCTCCTTTTTACCAGGAACTGGAGGATGGTTTCCCAGCTTTCCATCCCTTCCGGTTCCAGGCCTTCCACTAGCTCCGGGTTGTGGCAGTAGGGGCACTGTAGGTTGCATCCCCGTACAAAGAGTACACAGGCTACCAATCCCGGGTAGTCGATAAGACTCGTCTTTTCGAGGGCAAAACGTGGCATTTCGGTGCTCTCGCCCTGTGCCATGAAAAGGATGCCATCCTTCAAGGGAGTCGGCTTGGCGCTCTATGCTCAGGCCGACAAATTACACCTGAGAAAGGGTCAGATGTTCCTTGAGATCCTCCAGTTGATCCACTGAATGCGCCTCATGGATGGGACGACCATTCCTGTCGAAGAAGAGCACTGTGGGAGTGGAGAGGATCTGGTAGGTTTGGGCCTCCGACAGTCCTTCTTCCGTGTCCACATCTACCTGTTTCCCTACCAGGGGAAGTTGGGAAACGTACTCCTTCACGGGTGGGCAGTTGGGACAAGTCTTCCGATAGAAGTATCGATATTCGGCAGCCTCCCGCAAGGATTTTTTGCCGGGATTTTCCTCCTTCGGAGGTTCGAAGGTTACCCGTAGTCGATACTCTTCCTTTTTCCCCTTGTTCCAGTTTCGGAGGGAACGGTAGTACCCCACGATACGAGTGTACACTTCGCATTCTGTGCCCTGTACGGTTTCCAGTTGCGCCCGGAGCGCAGCGAGTTCTGCTTCGATTTCCTGTAGTGTGCGCATGTTTGTACTCCTCCTGTTCTATGGGGAACTGAGCTGAATCAGTTCCCGTTCTTTTTCTAAATCCCTGATTTTTTTCCGGATAGCTTCCTTCTGCTCTGCCTCGCATTTAGGGCAGGTGATATGTTCGCCCGATAGATACCCATGCACAGGGCAGATAGAGAAGGTGGGTGTAATGGTAAAGTAAGGGATCCGGTAGTTTTCCGCTATGGCCCGAACCAGGTTCCTGCAGGCCTTCCAGTCTTCGATGGCCTCCCCTATAAATGCGTGAAATACGGTGCCGCCGGTGTATTTCGTTTGGATTTCTTCCTGATGGTCCAGAGCGTCGAAGATGTCCATCCTGTAGTTCACTGGGATCTGGGTGGAGTTGGTGTAGTAGGGCTCCTGTTCACCCGCGGTGATGATGTCGCTAAACTTCTCTTTGTCGTGCTTCGCTAGTCGGTACGAGGTGCTTTCTGCCGGAGTAGCCTCCAGGTTGAATAGGTCTCCCGTGTCGGTTTGATAGAGCACCAAGCGGTCCCGCATATGATCGAGGATTTCGAGGGCGAACTGTTTCCCTTCGGGAGAAATGATATCTTTGCCAAGAAAGTTCAGCAAACATTCGTTCATTCCGCAGATGCCGATGGTTGAAAAATGGTTGTTTAGAGTGTTCAGGTATCTCTTCGTGTAGGGGAAAAGCCCTGCCTCCAGGAGACGACCGATCACTTTTCGTTTGATGGTTAGAGACTCGGCGGCCAGATCCATCAGGTGATCCAACCGCTGGAAGAAATCCCTTCGGGAATCCGCCAGATACCCGATCCGCGGAAGGTTGATGGTTACCACCCCAATGGATCCTGTCAGTTCGTCCGAGCCGAACAACCCCCCTCCCCGTTTACGCAGTTCTCGCTTATCCAGTTGCAGCCGGCAGCACATGGAACGGACATCCCCTGGCCGTAGATCGGAATTGATGAAGTTCTGGAAGTAGGGAGTCCCGTACTTGGAGGTCATCTCGAAGAGCAGGCGGGCGTTTTCGCTTTCCCAATCGAAGGTAGGGGTGACGTTGTACGTGGGAATGGGGTACTGGAACCCCCGGCCATTGGCATCCCCCTGAAGCATCAGTTTGATGAAGGCCCGGTTGATCACATCCATCTCTTTCTGGCAGTCTCCGTAGGTGAAAGAGGCAGGTTTTCCCCCGATGATGGCCGGTGTATGAGCCAGGTCCTCCGGTACTGTCCAATCCAGGGTGATGTTGGTAAAGGGAGCCTGGCTTCCCCACCGGGAAGGGGTATTCACTCCGAAGATGAAGCTTTGAATGCATTGAGTCACCTCATCCTCATCCAGACCGTCTGCCTTCACGAAGGGAGCGAGGTAGGTGTCAAAGCTGGAAAACGCCTGCGCTCCTGCCCATTCGTTCTGCATAATCCCCAGGAAGTTCACGATCTGCTGGATTAGGGTAGACAGGTGCCGTGCGGGTTTACTGGTAATCTTGTCAGGCACTCCTCCCAGTCCTTCCTCTATAAGCTGACGCAATGACCAGCCCGCACAGTACCCGGAAAACATGGAGAGATCATGGATGTGGAAATCTGCGTTGCGGTGAGCTTCGGCTACCTGTTCGGGATAGATGTTCTTCAGCCAGTAGTTGGCTGTGATGGTACCGGAGTTGTGGAGAATGAGACCTCCCAGTGAAAAATTGACGTTTGCGTTCTCATTCACCCTCCAGTCCGTTTGGTTCAGGTACCCATCCATCGTGCTGTTGATGTCCAGAAGCAGTTTCTGGGTATCCCGCATCACCTCGTGCCGAGCTCGATACAGGATGTACGCTTTGGCGATATCTACTTGTTTTGCTTCGATCAGGACGGTTTCCACCAGATCCTGAATTTCTTCGATGGCCGGTGCGGAATTGGGATGCCTGCCCTTCATGAAATCTTTCAGTTTCTTCTCCACCTCCCGGGTCAATCCCTCGGCCAGCTCGGGGTCCTCCTGGTTCCGAACGGCGCGAATGGCCTTGTGAATGGCGTTGAAGATTTTTTCTCTATTGTATTTTTCCAGGGTACCGTTTCGTTTTACCACGAATCGGACGCCCACTGTAGGAGGTTCCTCCCGGACACCGCTTGTCCGTAGCCACTGGATACTCATGCTTCCTCCTCTTTGGTAAAGCTTGTTCCGAGAGACTCGATCTCCCGGATAAACTCATCCACATCCGAGAATTTTCGGTACACCGAAGCGAACCGTACGTAGGCCACTTTGTCCAGATCGTGGAGTTTGTTGAGGACCATTTCTCCCAGTTGGCGGGAGGACACCTCATGGGTCGTTTTCCCCAACATGGCTGCCTGATCCTCGATCTCGTTGATCAGTTCCTCGATGGTGTTCTGGGAGATGTTCCGTTTCTCGCAGGCCCGCTGGATTCCCCGTTCCAGCTTGGACCGGTCGAAGGGTTCCCGCCGACCGTCGGACTTGACGACCATCAACTGTTTCTCTTCGATCCGTTCGTAGGAGGTGAATCGGTACCCGCAGGATAGGCATTCCCTTCTCCTGCGAATGCTTTCCCCTCCCGCTAATGTACGGGATTCCAGCACTTTATCTTCTAAGCTACCGCAATGGGGGCAACGCATTTCTTACCCTATATATGGTGTTTTTGAACGCACAAAATCCAGTATAACACACTATGGGTTGGGTTGCAAGAGGGTACCGGTTCCACTTGACGGATATTACGGAAGGCATTTACAATCTAACTTATTCATAAATCTCAGGAGGTTTAAAATGAAACGGTTTGTGGCGATTCTACTGCTTATCGGAATCTGTGCGTTCCCGTTGCTGGCTATCGATATCAAAGTTGCCCATGTGGTGAATGAACAGGATGCCTTCCATGTCGCCGCGGTCAAGTTCAAGGAACTTACGGAAAAGTACACCAATGGAGAGGTGAAGATCACGATTTTTCCCAATGCTGTGCTGGGAGATGAGCGAACCCTCCTGGAACGGATGAAAATGGGAATTGTGGACGCGGGAGTCATTACTTCGGGTCCCTTTGTGAACTTTGTCCCCCAGTTCGGGGTGGTAGATATGCCCTTCCTGTTTAGGGATCCAGAGCATGCTTATAAAGTCCTGGATGGTGCGATCGGGGACAAGCTCTTTGCCGATCTGGAATCCCAGGGTTGGAAAGGCCTCGCGTGGGCTGAACGGGGATTCCGTAACCTTACCAACAACAAGCGTCCGGTGAACAAGCCTGAGGATGTGGTAGGACTGAAGATTCGCCTCATGCAGAACCCTATCTATGTGGATTCCTTCAAGGCTCTGGGAGCCAATGCTGTCCCCATGGCGTGGACAGAGGCTCTTACCGCTTTGCAGCAGAAAACCATCGACGGGCAGGAAAATCCCCTCAACGTAATCGTTGCCTTCAAGCTGTATGAAAGCCAGAAGTACCTTGCCCTTACCCGGCATGCCTATGCTCCCGCTCCCATCATCATGAGCCAGGTTACCTGGAAAAAACTTACTCCTGCCCAGCAGCAAGCGGTGGTAAAGGCTGCCCGGGAGGCAGCGCAGTTCGAACGGGATTACGACAATCGGAACGAGGCTACCTGGTTGAAGGAATTGGAAAGCAAAGGGATGGTAATTACCCGGCCGGATATTGCCGCGTTCCTCAAAGCCGTACAACCGGTATACGATACGTACGCGAACAAGTTCGGAAAAGATCTGATTGATTCCATTCTAAAGACGAAGTAGGACCAAACCCATGACTCCGCTCAACGGAAAGGGGAGCAGAGGGGCGATCCTGCATCGTCTGAGCGATAGGGTGAACGCCATCACGGAAGGGACACTGTTCGTGTCCCTTCTTGTCCTGGTAGGGGTTTCCTTCCTCCAGGTGGTGTTCCGATTCTTCTTTACCGCTCTCACCTGGTCCGAAGAACTTTCCAGCTTTCTCCTTGTGTGGGTCAGTCTCCTGGGGATGACCGTGGCGTTCAAGCGGGGCAGTCACATTGCAGTCACGTTCCTCGTAGAAAAGGTTAGTTCCTCGGTACGCAAAGGGTTACAGGTCTTCATAGCCTTGGTGGGACTGGGGTTCTTTGGAATCGTGGTGTACTTCGGGTGGGTGATGATGCATGCCGAAGCCACTCAGGTTACACCGGCGATGGGACTGTCGATGCGCTGGATCTATCTGATGTATCCCGTTACCGGTGCGGTCACTGTGCTCCATATCCTGGATTCCATGGTAACGGTATTCAAAGGGGGGAATTGATGGGATACATACTCTTTGGAGCCTTTTTCCTTCTCATGCTGATCGGTGTGCCCATCGGATTGGCCATTGGACTGTCCGCTCTCTTGGTGTTCATCGGCATGGGGATCCCCCTGCAGATGGTACCGCAAACTTTACTGGAGGGGAACAATTCCTTTGCGTTGGTTGCCGTACCGTTCTTCGTGCTGGCTGGGGATATCCTTGCAAAGGGAGGAATTTCGGAAAGGATCGTTGCCTTTGCGGAAGCAGCGTTGGGTAGGATCCGTGGAGGGCTTTCCGTCGTCTCTGTCCTTGCCTCGATGTTCATTGCGGCCATTTCAGGCTCCGGAGCCGCCACCACCGCCGCGGTGGGCGCCTCCCTTCTCCCCGATATGAAGGCAAAAGGGTACGAAGTGGCCGACTCCGCGGCTCTCATTGCCGCCGCGGGGACGATCGGGGTGGTGATCCCGCCCAGTGTCCCTATGGTACTCTATGCGGTAATTTCCGGTGAATCCGTGGCAAAACTCTTCGTGGGAGGCTTCATTCCGGGTACCCTGATGGGAATAGGGTTGATCGGCTGGGCCCTGTACAAGGCAAAAAAATGGAATTATTCCCGGGGTTCCACTTTTCCGTTACGGGAGGTGTGGAAGAAGTTCCTCGATGCGTTCTGGGGGCTTCTGGCACCGGTCATTATCCTGGGGGGTATCTTTTCCGGGATCTTCACCCCTTCCGAAGCGGCAGCGGTGGCGGTGGTATACTCGGTTTTTGTGGCGGTATTCATCTATAGGGGTCTGAATTTCAAGAAGTTCTACGATCTGGTGATCGGATCGGGAGTTACCTCGGCCTTGATCATGTTCATCATTGCCACGGCAAAGCTCTTTGGCTGGGGTCTTGCCTTCTACCAGATTCCCCAGGCGGTTGCATCCACCCTGTTGGGGATGACGGGGAACGTGCCTGTATTCGTGTATCTAGTGATCGGCATCATCATCCTGTTGGCAGGCATGTTTATGGAAACGGCCTCCGCCCTCATTATCCTTACCCCGATCTTCATTCCCGCGGTAACGGGGGTGGGGGGAAGCCTTCTCCATTTCGGTATAGTGTTGACCATCGGCCTTGCCATCGGTATGGCCACGCCTCCCGTAGCGATAGATATCTATGTGGCCTCCGCGATTACGGGCCTTCCGATGGGAAAGATCGCCCGGCCCATTGTGCCGATGGTAGGTATTTTGATCGCGGTGTTCTTTCTGGTAATGTACCTACCCGATATCGCCCTTGCCCTACCCCGCTGGTTCATGGGGAATGTTTAACCTGAGGGATCCTAAGATAACCATACTTCCCTTGCCGGCAGGGGATTAATTCTTTATTTTTATTACATGATAACTAAGGTATTGAGATGGGGGTGGATACTCGTGTGGATCCTTTTCCTGACTCTCCTGGGGGGGAATGGGGCAGCGTACCCTGTTCGGGAAAGTCCGGATAGGGAAAGAACGAGGGTGAGGGAGGAAGAACCGATGGAGCAAGCTATCCTAAAAGCCATAAAGGAAGGGAAAGATACCGTGGAAGTGGGGCGGGAGAAAAAAATCTCATTCAAACTCATTTCCGAGGGCTACACGTTTCCCGTGCGTCTGTCCGATGCCGAATGGAGGGAGCGACTGAAGGCGGATCAGTACTATATTTTGAGACAACGGGGTACGGAGAGGGCTTTTACCGGTGCCCTCTATAAAAATAGCCAGAAGGGTACCTATTATTCTGCCGCTACCGGGCAACCCCTGTTTAGCTCTTCTGCGAAGTACGATTCGCTTAGCGGTTGGCCCAGCTTCTGGGAGCCCATCGATCCTGACGCTCTGCGGTACCGGGTAGATTTCGACATCGGGTATCCGAGGGTGGAGGTGGTGGATAGCCTCAGTGGAAGTCATCTGGGGCATGTGTTTGCCGATGGCCCCTTGCCCACAGGACTTCGGTACTGCATCAACTCGGCAGCCCTCCTGTTCGTCCCCGAGGGCGGAACACCGCCGCCTATTCTCGGGCCAACAAAACCATAGACAAAACCATAGACTAAACCAGAACAGAAATAGGAATCCGCACCCGTCACTTCCCTGGGTGCGGTGATCGGCAGTAACTCCCTCTTCCCTTTCTCTACCTGGATCGGGAGGTGGGAAAGTACTCCCCACAAGCTTTAGGGTACCAAAAAGAGCCTGAATAGAAAGGGGAGTACCGTCAGGATACTGAGTAGCCGTGCGGTGTGTAGAACACTCACGATCAATGGATCTGCACCAACCTCTTCCGCGATGATACTCATCTGAGTGATACCCGCAGGAGAAGATACGAGGAGACATGTTCCTGTATCCCATCCCGTAACGCGTTGAAGGATCCTACTGAGAAGAATCCCCGAAGCTACCATCAGTAGACCCAGGAGTCCGATGGGAAGGATCAGGGTGGAAAGTCTTTCGAGGGTCTCGGGAGTCAACTGTTCCGCCATGGCAAGCCCTATGGCAATCCGCGCGTAGTTCCGGAGTAGGGGAGGAACAGTGGGCAGATCCCCGAAGAGGGTATTGACGGTTCCTACTCCGAACAGGGCACCCAGCATGTCCCCTGCGGGGATGCCTAGAAACTTACCCAGGAACCCTCCGATCAACGTGGCGGTGACGAGAAGGATGAAGGATCCGAAGGAGCGATTCACCGGGTCTTGCCTGGCGGAAGAAGGGGGGGGCGAATGTAAGGGTGGGTGAGGAAGGTTTACAGACTCTTGGGCTAAGGGAGGCGGGGCACTATACTTTGTTCGTCCTACCTTCCATCGAGCCACGAAGGGCATGGCCACGAGAAAGAGGAGGACCCTGAACAGTTGCAGGATCGTGATGGTCACCGTGTCCGCATGGAAGGCAAGCCCCAAAATGGCCATTTCGGCAATTCCTCCCGCAGTTGAACCTAGAAAAGCGGTTTCGATGGAAAGGTTGGAAACTTTATAGAGGATGTACCCCGAGACAAGGGAAAGAGCCAGCATCCAAAAGGATACGATTCCTGCAGGGATGAGTACCTTTCTCAACTGATGGAGGGTTGATCGATCCACCATCGAGCCAAGGTAACAACCTAGAATCAGTTTGCTCGCCAAGGTGATCGGATTCGAGGGAAAGGGAAGGTGGTATCCGAGGATCGCAAGAATCGAAGCCACAAAGAGGGCTCCTAGCATATCGGGAGCGGGTACATGGAGCCGGGCGAAGAGTTTCCAACCCCCTGTTCCCAGAAGGAACAAGAGTACAGTACCGTACAACCAGCCAACATTCATGGTAGACACATCCTTCATGCGGCAGGCCCGTATCTATCATGACAGCTCGTTTTTCCGGAGAATAGGGGCCAGCCGGGCGGTGTTATAATACAGCTATTTCTTATTCAAGGTAAGCAGAATCCGTTCTTTGAGGGCCGCTTCCCAGGCTAGGATCGCTTTTTTCCTCAACGGCCCCTCGCCATAGTTACCGAACTCCCCATTTTTCCGCAGAACCCGATGGCAGGGGATGAGAAAGGGGATCAGGTTTTCTCCCACGGCATTTCCAACGGCCCGGGAGGCTTTGGGATCTCCGAGTTTTCGTGCAATCCCTTCGTAGCTTACCGCCTCTCCTAAGGGAATCTGGATCAACGCCTCCCAGACCTTAATCTGAAAGTTGGTTCCCTGAACGTAGAGATGGAGGGGGCCGGGTGGGTGCACTTTCGCCTTCTGGCCTTTCCGGGGGATGGATCCGTTTCCCTTCTTGGAAGCCTCTCCCTTGGAAGGCGCATCGGAACACACGTCAGGATACGCCTCAGAATAGTCATTGGTTGACCCCTGGGGAAACGCGTTGGCAAGTGACTCCCCCGTACCCGACCATTCCCCTAGGGGATAGGGGAAAACCCTGTCCAGAACCCGCTCCCCGGGATCCGGATCATACAGGATGTGCGCTTCCGGCCATTTTTTCTTGAGATCGGCAACATGGTCCCGCTCTTCCATCCCTTGTTGAAGAAAGCGAAGGGCGCAAATTCCTTTTTCCGTAACTCCCATCATACATGTTCCGAAAGGCGAAGGATAAAATCCATACCGGATCTCGAGACCTTTCCCCCGAGTTCGGATATCTCCTGGCCTGACGATCTCTGTGGACAGGAACAGGTCATGAAGGCGGGAAAGACTGGACAACCCGCTCTGGTAGGTGGCGGAAAGCACATGTTCAGATTTCAGCAAAAGTTCCCTGGCATACTCTTTCGTGAGGTATTGGCAGAAACGTTTTGGACTGACCCCTACCCATCGGCTGAACAGACCCTGGAACTGAAACACGCTAAGCCCGACAGTGTCGGCCAGCTTTTCCAAAGAGGGTTGCAAGGTTGGGCGGGCTTCTAGAAACGCGATGATTCTTTCTACCAGGTAGTAATCCTCCGCCGCTTTCTCCCATGCTTGTTTGTGAAAAGAAGGTTCTTCTCCTTTCATAAAATGTTCTCCTATGGCCGATTCTTGCAGAGGTTTCTCTATCCCACAAGAAATCCCTTGATTCTTCGCACCAGACTGATCTTACGAATAGGGATCTCCCGCTTAATTCCCTCGGGTAAAGTAACCCCACACACGACGAGGTCCGTTCCTGTTTTCCTCAGTTCCTGGGGGCGCAGGATGTACCGCTCGGGGGAACCCTGTTGCCCTCGAACCAGAATCTCCACATAATCGGAGGGCGAAGATATGGTTTGTTCGATCACTATGGCCTTCCCCGCATAGTCCAGCCCTTTTGCTTCTGTTCGTTCTCGTCGTTTCAGCTCCGGTCGGATCTGGTCGGGGTCGATCACCACTTTCGATAGAATCTTCTGCTCCCATTCCTTCCTCTGTTCATCCGATAGATCGAGGGCCTCGAGCCGATCTAGAAGTTCCGCCTGGATGGTAGACAGGGAAAGGAAAGGGCGCCCCTGTGGGGAGGGAGAAGGGTGCGGAGGCAAGTGGGAGTCCATGAAGACCCCTTTTCTTTCGGAGGCTCCCGGAATCTTTTCGGGTAGTTTCAGTCGGTTCGAAGCAAGGGGATAGTTCCAGGGGAGAAAGTAGAGGTAGGGGGGCAGTTTGGATGCTTCGGTTCCATCGTTGAAACCAGAAAGCATTTCTTCGGACAAAGGGGGAGGAACCGTAATTCCCATTTCCTGCAAGAGTCGCAGGAAACTTTCGAACTTTTCCTTCCGCACCAGGTACACACCGGGAGCGATGCATAGATGGATACACTCTTTGATCCTTCCATGCTGTTCAATCGTAGCCCTACGGTTCTCGTCTACCTGAACCAGGATCCCTTCGGTGAAGGAGATGCTTTGGTATTCGGTTTCCCAACTCTTTAGCTGAACCGACACATTTTGGGGTACTTCTTGCTGGGTAAGCCGTTGGAACAGTTGTTCCACCCTCAGAGCGGAAAGCCCCAGGGCCAGACCTCGGAAATAGGAGGTTTTCGTCAGCTCGAAGAGGGGGTACGTGTCGTACCTTCGCACGGCGCAGACGATGGCCAGAGGTAGGGCTTCGGATAGATCGATCTGGGGTGTGAGGCTCAGCTCGAAGTTGGGTTGTAGGATTGCCTTAGGCCCTGACCAGAGCGTAGACCTAGGAAGAAGGGAGGGGTTCAATACCCAGTACTCCGTACCTCCCCATTGAATGAACACTCCATGGGCACAGAGATCTAGGATCCAGCTTTCCTCGATGGGGGGTTCCTCTTCCTCTTGAAAAGCGTTCAAGAGGGCAAGACGATAGAGGGCGGTGTGGGTATAGGCCCTTTCAGGAGACAGGGAATGCAGGAATCCCGAAAGCCAATGGGCTTCCCTACACGCTAGTTCTCGTTCGCTTTGTTTACCGGCTCGCAGAATGAGGAGGATTCGGTCCAGGGGGCTAAGGGTCGAAAACTCTTTCCACGGCGAGAGATGGGCCTTGAGGGTATGTTCATCCTGAAACACGAGTCCAAGCCGCTTTAGAGCTTTCAGAATCTGGTATAGACCCTCTTTGTCGGCGAGGAAGCGGGGAAAGGTAGAGAAGATCTTCGATTCTGTCTGTTTCCGAAAACTCCCGTCGATCTTCAGGCTCGGTTCCTGGTGGAGGACAAAAGAAAGAATGGCAGCCCACAGGGTATCGTTCAAGATCGGGGTTTCTGGATGTACCTGCGAGACAGGTATCGAGGGTAGCAGGAGGGGAAGATGGATCACCCGTTCCTCCAGTTCCTCTTGTAACAGGGGATTCAGGTAGAAGACTTCCTCCCCCTCTACCCGGTCGAGATAGATCAAAAGACGATCCTGGAGGTTGCGCAGTTTGTGCATCAGAGGGAGGAACTTGAATCGATCGGTCAACAGCCGGTGGATTTTCTTGTGGCTAGGGGTAGGAGTATAGAAGATGGCGGTGAGTACGAGGGCGTCCTCCTGGTCAATCAAGGCCAGTATCCGTTCCCGGGTAGTCTTTCGCCGCAAGAAGGCTTCCAGGGCTTCCAGGATCGAGTGTTTGTTGTAAGGGGTCTTCAACTCTCCTAGATAGTTTCTCATGAGTTCGAAGAAGCCGCTGTCGGGAAGCTTGAGAAGGGCAGATTTCCAGTGGGCAATCCGATCGTCAGTCATACGAGTTCTTCTGGATCCCATAGTTCTATTCTATACTTATATCCCTGTTCGGTGAGGAACTTCTGGCGATGGGCCCCAAAGGTTTCCTCGGTAGTGTAGCGGGAAATGAGGGAGTAAAAGTAGGAGCTCTTCTGCTTGGGCCGCAGGATTCGCCCCAACCTCTGGGCCTCTTCCTGACGGGATCCAAAGGTTCCGGATACCTGGATCGCTACGGAGGCGTCGGGAAGGTCGATGGCGAAGTTTGCCACCTTCGATACCACGATCCTTCGGATCCGTCCCTGTTTGAACTCTCGGTAGATCCGTTCCCGTTCCGGATTGGGGGTTCTCCCCGTGATGAGAGGAGCCTTGAGTTCCTTCGCCAGTTCCTCCAACTGGGAAAGGTACTGACCTATGATCAGGACAGAATCGTCGGGATGGTTCTTGAGGATCTCCCTGCAAACGAGAAGTTTGTAGGGGTTTTCACTGGCAATACGGAACTTTCCCCGTTTGTCTGCCAGGGCGTAGGAAAGTTTTAAGTTTTCGGGAAGATCTACCCGTATCTCTATACATTCAGCTTCCGCGATCCACCCCTGGGCTTCCAATTGTTTCCAGGGTACATCGTACCGCTTCGGTCCCACGAGGGAAAAGACATCCGCCTCCCTCCCATCTTCCCGAACAAGGGTGGCAGTCAGCCCTAGCCGGCGGATGCTCTGGATTTCCGCCGTAATTCGGAACATGGGCGCGGGTAGCAGGTGCACTTCATCGTAGATGATAAGCCCCCATTTCCGTTCCCGGAACAAACGGAAGTGAGGGAACTCTTCTTCTTTGTTGGATCTCCACACAAGGATCTGGTAGGTGCAAACGGTGACGGGCCGGATGGTTTTCAGGGAACCGGTATACTCACCGATGTCTTCCGGGGACAGGGTTGTTTTGTCTAGGAGTTCGTCTATCCACTGGTGGACTGCGGCTACGTTGGTGGTGAGGATCAAGGTATGGGTCTTCAGGGCTGCCATGATGGCCATGCCGATCACCGTTTTACCCGCACCGCAGGGTAGCACCAGGGTCCCGAAGCCGGTCCCTGGCTTTTTCCCTGCCAGGAATGCCTGCGCGGCATCCTTCTGATAGCTCCGCAAGGTGAAGGGACGTCCACTTTTGGTTTGAGACCTCAGCTCGATCTCGAGGTATTCTCCTTCCAGAAGGGGAGCTTCGTCCTGGACAGGGTATCCCAGGTGGATCATCTCCTGCTTGAAGGTTCCCCGGTGAATCAGAGGCACGAGGAGGCGATCCGCCTTCAGAAGGTAGTACTTTTCCAGTTTTTTCGTATGGAGGATCTCTTCCCGGATGGCAGGATCGGTAACTTCCAGCACTAGAAGGTTCGGATCCGGGGATTGGTGGAGTTTCACTTTTCCATACCTGTGGATCGTTTCCCGGATACTTTCGGTCACATTCTGGGGCATGGGGTATCGGGAGTAAGTTTGAAGGATCTGTTGAATCCTTTCTGCCGACACCCCTGCCGATGCGGCATTCCAGAGGGATAGGGGGGTAATGCGGTACGTATGGATATGTTCGGGAGATTTCTCCAACTCCGCGAAGAGGGAAAGTTCCGCGCGGGCCTCTTCGAATCCTGGATCGTGCACATCGAGAAGGAGGGATCCGTCGCTCTGTACGATGAGAGGTTTATACGTCGATGTTGGGAGCGGATTCATCAAGACTCTGTATACCATGGAAGGCTTGGCCCTGGGAAGGAATGAGGGGAACCTACTTCGCATTCTATGTTGACCGACGTCTTACACCTATTGTATAGTGTGGAAGGAGAGAAATATGCGCGTCTTATTCGTGGGAGGCACAGGTAACATTTCCCGAGCTTGCACCGACGCATGTCTGGCTCTGGGATGGCAAGTGTATCACCTGAACAGAGGGAATCGAAGGGAAGAGGTTCGGGAAGGGGTCATGACTCTTACTTCGGACATCAACGATACAGCCCGGGTGAGGGATCTTCTTGAGGGTCTACGGTTCGATGCAGTGGTGGACTGGATCGTGTTCAAAGAAGAGGATGCAAGGCGGGATATAGATCTGTTTCGAGGAAAAACCGAACGGTACGTATTCATCAGTACCGCTTCGGCGTACGAAAAGCCGCCTCGATCGTTACCGATCACAGAATCCACCCCACTGAAGAATCCCTTCTGGCAGTATTCGAGGGACAAAATTGCCTGCGAAGGGGTGTTCATGGAGGCCTATATAAAAGAAGGGTTCCCCGTGACCATCGTACGGCCGAGCTACACCTACGGGAATGGGTGGATCCCCTCCCAGTTTGGCTCGGCAGAGTACACCATTGCCCAGAGGATCCTTTCGGGCAAACCCATCGTCGTGCCAGGGGATGGTACGAACTTCTGGACCCTTACACACAATTCCGATTTTGCCAAAGGGCTCCGGGGGCTCTTGGGGAATAGCCGTGCCATTGGCGAAGCCTTTCATATCACCAGTGACGAGGCCTACAGTTGGGATGAGATCTACCGCACCCTGGGGAGAGCCCTGGGGGTAGAGCCGAAGTTGATCCATATCCCAACGGATGTGATCGTGGATCGATACCCCGACTGGGCGGGGAACCTTCTGGGAGACAAATCTCACACGGCTCTCTTCGACAATTCTAAGATCAAGCGGTTCGTGCCTGACTTTCTCTGTACCACACCCTTCTCCGTAGGACTCCGGTATTCCCTTGAATGGTTCGAGAGGCATCCGGAAAAGAAAGTGGTGAACCCTGAAACGGACAAGCGTCTGGATGCGCTGGTGAGTCAGTGTTGAGGCACTTACGCCCTGCCCCCTTTAGAAAAGTCGGAACTTACAGCGTTACCCGGAGCAGACTCTGCGGCAAGGAAGTCGCAGGCTTCGATCCGCATCCGAAGCTGGAACGGCGGTCGCGTGGAAAGCAGGCCAGGATTCGAAAGCGGGTTCCACACGGCGGTTGCTAGGAGGCCTTTCCCTCCCCAAAGACAATCTGGTACGTGTCCCGAGCGATTTGGAGTTCCTCGTTGGTGGGAATCACGAGGATCGCAATGGGAGAGTATTCATGGGAGACGATCCCCTCCCGGTTGCCCAGCTCCCGGTTTTTCTCGTAATCCATGAAGATCCTGAGGTTTTCCAGGTTGCGACAGATCCGTTCCCGCATCTTCACGTTGTTCTGGCCCACCCCACCGGTGAACACGATAGCATCCACCTTGATCAAATTGGCTGCATAGGCTCCGATGTACTTACGAACCCTGTAGGCATACACCTCCAAAGCCTGCTGCGCGTGGACGTTCCCTTCGGCAGCCGCTTTTTCCACGTCCCGCATATCGTTCGAGATACCGGACAAACCCAGGATGCCGCTTTTCTTGTTCAGGATCGTGTCCAATTCCTGGGCGGTATACCCCCGTTTCATCAGATACAGGAGGACCGCCGGATCCAGATCCCCCGAGCGGGTTCCCATCACTAGGCCTTCCAGAGGGGTGAATCCCATCGAGGTATCTATAGATTTTCCATGATAGATGGCCGTAATGGAGGCGCCGTTTCCCAGATGGCAGGTGATGAGGTTGGTGTTCTCCTCCGAGCGCTTCATGAGCTGTAACGCCCGTTCTGCCACGTACCGGTGACTGGTTCCATGGAATCCGTACCGACGGATCTTGTATTTTTCGTAGAACTCCCTCGGAATTCCGTAGAGATAGGCCGCAGGGGGCAGGGTCTGATGGAAGGCCGTATCGAACACGGCTACCTGGGGTTTGCCATTTAGCAGGCGAACAGATTCCCGGATCCCTTGAAGATTGGCCGGATTGTGAAGGGGGGCCAGTTCGGATACCTCTTCCACCGTGCGGATCACATTCTCGTCGATGAGAACGGAAGAGGAATAGGCTTCACCCCCATGAACCACACGGTGGCCTGTAGCGGCTATCTGAGCGATGTCTTTGACCATCCCCACTTTTGGATCCGTCATCGCTTTTCGTACCAGTTCCATCGCCTCCCCGTGGTTAGGAATCACTCGTTCCTCTTCGAATACTCCCCGGGAGGTTTCCTGTTTGATCTTGCCTTTCGGTTCACCGATCCGTTCCACCAACCCTTTGCCCAGGCTGATTCCTTCAGGCATTTCGTATACTTCATACTTGAGGGAAGAACTCCCGCAGTTGATGACTAAAATTTTGTGCATGGTGGTGTATCTCCTGCAATGTGGTTTTGCGTATTGTACACCTATTTTGTAGGTTTGAAAATGAAAATATCGAATGGTACAATACGAATATGGTAAATCCATCTGTAAAAACCTTTGTGATCGATACCAACGTGTTCATCCATCGTCCAGATGCCATTTTGAGCTTCCGGGACAACGAGATCGTGATTCCCCTCTGGGTTCTGGAAGAGCTGGATCATCTGAAGAGTTACAGCGATGAACGGGGAAGGAACGCCCGCAGGGCTATTCGGCTACTGGATGAAATAAGCCGGAAGGGGAAACTGTACGAAGGGGTCAAACTGGAGAATGGCTCGGTTCTTTCGGTAGCCCTCCACTACGCAAAGGATGCGCCCATCGATTTTCCTGCCGACAAACCCGATAACAAGATCATCCTCACGGCCTATGAGCTTCAACGGCAGGGGAAACAGGTATTCTTCGTCTCCAAGGACATCAACGCCCGGGTAAAGGCAACGGCTCTGGGGATTCGGGCGGTAGACTATGAAAAGCAGAAAGTCAACATCGAAAAACTCTACTCAGGCTATACGGAGTTGAACGTGTCCAACGAGGTGTATCGCACCGTTCTCTCCGAAGGAGAAATCCCCTGGGGAGAGGAGTTCTTCCCCAACCAGTTCGTGGTGATGAAATGCAAGGATGAACCGGGCCCTCTCGTATCAAGGTACCTGAAACGCAAGGGTATATTGAAACGGGTTGCCCTCGAGGCAGCACCTGTCTGTGGGGTCAAGGCGTTGAACCTGCAGCAACGGATGGCCTTCGAACTACTGCTGGATCCCGAGGTGTCCCTCGTCACCCTGGTGGGAAAAGCCGGCACAGGGAAAACCCTCCTAGCCATAGCTGCCGGGTTGAAAACTGCCATCGAAGAGCAGGTATTTTCCCGGGTTCTGGTAAGCCGTCCCGTGATTCCCCTGGGAAAGGACATCGGGTACCTGCCGGGAGCGAAAGAGGAGAAGCTCTCCCATTGGATGCAACCCCTTTTTGACAACCTGGACTACATCCTCAGTGTATACAAGCGGCCCAACCTGAAAACCCTCGATCAGCTGCTGGCAAGTAAATACATCGAGATCGAGGCAATTACCTACATTCGAGGCCGCTCGTTACCAGGGCAGTTCATCATCATCGACGAGGCTCAAAACCTATCCCCCCATGAGGTGAAAACCATCGTCAGTCGAGCCGGGCAGGGAACGAAGGTGGTGCTGACAGGGGATCCCTACCAGATCGACAGCCCTTACCTCGATGCGAACTCCAATGGACTTTCCTACCTGGTGGAAGTGTTCAAAGGGCAGGAACTTTTTGGACACGTAACCCTCCAGAAATCCGAACGGAGCGTCCTGGCGGAGTTGGCGGCAGAATTGCTGTAGGAGCCTCTATACAACCAGTTCCTTCTGGAGGCTCCCCTTTTCGCTGAGCTCTGCCAACAGGTTTCTGGCCCCCTGCTTGATCGCTTCCGAAGCGGTATTGAACTTGAAGCCGATGAATACCCCAAGACCCGCATGGATAGCATCATGCACAAAGCCGGTCAGGAGTTTCAGGTAGGCGGTGCGGTTCGCTTCTCCCCGAGGATCTTTCAGGATCCAGGTTTCCAGGGGGGGATAGGTACGGATCAGTACGGAAAGCTGGGTGAGCACCACGGGGAACAATTTTTTTATCAGAAGGAAGTACCGTTTGTGGTACTCCAGGTCTTTCTCTACCAGGTAGTGAATCTGCCGGTTCTTGTCTCGGACCCACGCCCCTTTGGAATTCTTGCGCTTGGGGATGAAATCGAAGAACAACTGCTGTACCGAGGGAGATACGATAATTTTGGAAAGGGCAAAGTAGAAGAGGATCAGCCCCAGAAGGTTCCGATCGAAGGGTTCCAACGATTTTTCCTGGACTGCTTCGGAAAGAAGGGTCACCAGCTTGTCATGGATTCGTTTCGAGTGGGATCGGGAAGGGGATATGGCGAACAATCTGCCTGCGTCTTTGAGGGATTCGATGGATTCTTCCAGAAGGGGAATCACTTCCAGGAGCCGGTTCCGCAATCGGTGGCGACGGATTCCTTCGATGTACTGGAGGAGTTCTTTTTGGAGGGGTTCGGAAAACTCGGCCAGTTTTTTTTTGGCCAGGAACTTCCCGATTGTCGGCGAACTGGTACTCCGGTAGAAAGCCCCGTAGTAATCTTCTACCTGTCGAACTGCCTCTTTGGGGGCAGGTAGTTTCCGCAGGGAACTCAGGTAATGCTTGATCAAATTCTTGCCGTTTTCGTGGAGGGGGAGGTGTTCGGGGATTTCCGCCAGGAGTTTTTTTTGCAGCACTTCGCAGGATTCCAGCAGTTTCAACAGGGTGCTACCTTCGAGAGACAGGTTGTTCTGGAGGAGGTCCAGAGAGGGATCGTGGGGGATAAAGGCAATATCCTTCAACGACCTGAGTTTGGAACGGTCGATCCGCAGTTCTTCCGGTACATGCCGATTGTAGTTTTCGATCACCTGATTGGGGTTGAACCCATTCTCCTGGACCAGGGAGTACTTGTTATGCCAGAAGTAGAGTTTGAGGTGGGGGGCAACTTCCAGTGCGGCCCGTATGTACCCCCCTGCCGACACGTGGGAGGTGGGTTCGGCATTGGTAACGACGATCAGTTTGTCCACATAGGTAAGAAAGGAAAGGTTTTCTTCCTGGCCGATCCCCGCGGGAAGATCGTAGATAAGAAGATCGTACCGATGGTTCCACAGATCTCCCTCCTGTTGGAGGGCCTGCTTGAGGAGCTTCAAGGATTCTCCCCTTCGGAGTTTCGAGCGGGGAAAGAGGAGGTCCAAGTTGGTGAAAACCGGTTGGATGTAGGAGGATACGGAGGACTCTGACCTCCCTTTTACCACCGTATCTTCCGGTGACTCCAGGTCAAGGATGGTGGCAATATCGGACAGAGGATCCATGTCCAGGAGGGCCACACGGAGACCCACCTTCGCGTAGTAGATGGCCAGGTTCAGGGCGGTGGTAGATTTTCCCACCCCTCCTTTCCCTGATGCGATGGCGATGGATTTCTGTCGCAGAGTATCCAGAAGATCTACCTTTGTTTCCATAACCCAAAGCTCCTCTAGAGGGTAGTATGGTACTCTAGATACTTTTCGGCTATAATATACCCGATATGAAGCGAACAATCACCTCTTGTTTGGCCAAGGCTTCCCAGGAGTTTCCGGAGAGGGTGTACGTCGCCCGTAAGACGGACGAGGGTTGGAGAACGTACGGGTTCCGGGAAGTGTACCAGCAAGCCTGTGCTATGGCTAGCTGGTTTCGAGCCCGGGGAATCGAAAAGGGAGATCGGATAGCCATTCTTGCGGAAGGAAGCCCCCAATGGGTTATCACCGAGTTCGGGGCTCTCTTGGCAGGCGCCATAGCCGTCCCCCTCTCGATCAAGCTGCTTCCTGAAGAAATTGCCTTTCGGTTGAACCATTCAGAGGCGAAGTTCATCGCTCTTTCTCACCTTACCCTGGAAAAGTTTCTAGACGCGCTACCCGAGGTGAATCATCCGCTCCGAATCCTCTATTTGGACGAGACAGGGGAGGATTTTTTTGCCCAATTAGAAAAGAGGGGAGTGGGTCGAGAACGAGGGTACCTATTCTTTTCCTCGGTGGAGGAGGGGATGCCAGGTGTTTCCCAAGCTGCCTCCTTCGAGGAGGCCATCTCGGAGGACGATGTCGTCACCATTTCGTATACATCGGGTACTACGGGGAATCCCAAGGGCATCATGCTTACCCATAAGAACTACTATACCAACACCCAGGATTCGGTGGAAATCTTCCAGGTGCCCTACCTGCAGTACCAGACATTGCTGATCCTTCCCTGCGATCACTCCTTCGGTCATACGGTGGGACTGTTCTGCGCGGTGTTACGGGGGATTTCCATCTATTTCGTGGATTCCAGGGGAGGGGGGGTAGGGATGGTCCGGAATATCCCTGTGAATCTCATCGAAACGGATCCTGTATTCCTCCTTACGGTGCCCACCCTTTCCGGGAACTTCATGCGAAAGATCCAGCAGGGGATCGAGGAAAAAGGCCCCCTGGTAAAGGCCTTGTTCGATTGGGGGATCCAGGCAGGGATCAAGTACTACGGGGACGGGTTCAATCGTCCACCCTTTCGCCTCCGGGCGAAGTATTTCTTCATCCACCGGTTGGCGGATCTACTCATTTTCCGGAAGGTTAGAAGGATCTTTGGGAAGAAGTTACAATTCTTCGTAGGGGGAGGAGCCCTGTTGGACATCCGGCAGCAGGAGTTCTTCAACGCCCTGGGAATCCCGATCTATCAGGGATACGGACTCACGGAGGCTGCCCCCGTGATCTCTTCCAACACGCCCTTCAGTCACAAGTTTGGAACCGCTGGCAAGATATGTCCTTCCGTCACCTGTAAAATCATCCGGGAAGACGGGAAACCCGCAGGGATCGGAGAGCTGGGAGAAATCTGTGTGCAGGGCGAAAACGTGATGAAAGGGTACTACCGGAACGAGGAAGCCACACGGGCCGCCCTTCGGGACGGGTGGCTTCACACGGGGGATCTAGGATACATCGATGAGGATGGATTCCTCGTGGTGGTGGGAAGGGAAAAAGCCTTGCTGATCTCTTCCGATGGGGAAAAGTACTCGCCCGAAGAGATCGAGGAAGCCATTCAGACTCTTTCCCCCTTCGTGTTGCAGGTCATGCTCTATAACGATCATCGGAAGTATACTTCCGCCCTGGTGGTGCTGGACGAGGCGGCGGTCAGGAATTTCGTTGCCCAAGAAAAGATTCAGTCCGAGATTTACCTTCTCGATCGTATCACGGAATCGATTCTGTCCTTGAAAAAGGATCCCTACTATGGGAAACGGTTCCCCTCCAATTGGTTGCCCGTAACCTTTGCGATACTTCCGGAGCCTTTCACCGAGCAGAACCGCATGATCAATTCCACTATGAAGATGGTACGCTACCGCATCCTAGAGACCTATCGGGATACCATCGAATACCTATACACCGAGGAAGGGTCTCGTCCCAAGAACCCTCGGAACCTGGAATTCCTGAAGCGTTTCATCCGGTGAACGTCAGTTCTCGAAGAACTCCCGGTGTAGGCAACGAATGGCTTCCTCACAGTTCTCTTCGTCTACCACGAGGGACAGATTGATGTGAGACCCCCCATAACTGATCAGCTTCACGGGAATGGAACGGAGGGCGGTGAAAGCTCGAATGAACCATTCTCCTTCGTCCCAGATATTCTTTCCCACCAGGCAGAGGATAGCCCGGTTTCGACGGACATCGACCTCCCCGTACTGCTGAAGCTCGTGGGTGATTTCCTTCAATCGGCTGGTGTTGTCCACACTCATGGTGACAGATACCTCCGAGGTAGCGATGAGATCTACGGGAGTTCGATATTTTTCGAAAATGGAAAAGATTTTGCTGAGGAATCCGTAAGCATTCAGCATGCGGGAGGATACCACGTTAATCAAGGTGATGGATTTTTTGGCCGCGATAGCCCGCAAACCCTTGGACTCTACATCGCTCAATATCAACGTGCCTGGATGATCAGGGTTGTGGGTATTCTTCACCCATACAGGAATTTTCAGTGCAATGGCGGGCTGGATGGAGGAGGGGTGTACTACTTTAGCGCCAAAGTAGGCTAGTTCGGCTGCTTCCTGGTAACTGATCTCGGGGATACTATGAGCACCTGGAATCACTCGCGGGTCTGTAGTCATGATTCCATCCACATCGGTCCAGATCTCTACGGAAGAAGCGCCGATAGCCGCTCCGATCAGTGTGGCGGAGTAATCGGAGCCTCCTCTGCCCAGGGTGGTTGTAACTCCTTCGGCTGTGGAACCGATAAAACCCTGACAGACGATGAGTTTGCCAGGTACGGGTTTCACATATTTTTTGGCCAGCTTTCGGATCTCCTTCAAAAGGGGAGAGGCGTTGGTAAAATTGTCGTCGGTACGCATAAAAAGGCGAGAGTCCAGGAGTTCGGTCGGTATTCCCCGCTCCTTTGCCCGATAGGCGATAAGGGTGGTGGATAGCAGTTCTCCGAAAGCGAGGATCGTATCGAGGGTCCGCTTGGAACACTCTTTCAGTAACGTAACCCCTTTCACGAGGGAATGCAGTTCTTGTTTGTAGGAATCCAGCCGTTTAGTCGCTTCTTCGAGATAGGAACCTGTAAGGAACTCTTTTGCCACATTGGAGTGCCGTTTCATGATTTCTTCCAGGAGAGCCATGGCTGTATCCCCATCCCCATCCGCTGCCGCCGCGGAGAGTTTGATGAGGGTGTCGGTGATCTTGGACATAGCCGATGCCACCAGGATGGGGGCATCGTTGATGCGGTTATAGGTGATATCCAGGGCTCGATCCATCATCGTGGCATTCTGAACCGAGGTGCCTCCGAACTTGAGAACGATCATCGCTTTCCTCCAAATAAATTTTGCATAATTAGGTAAACAATCGCATATTTATACAAAAAAGTCAATTGTGTGTGTCCCTTGACCCCCTGATACGCTTTCTGTATGTATACCCCTATGGGGGCGGGAAAAAAAGCCCAGGTGGAGGAGCGGTTCCATCCGAAAGTCGTGGCTCGTCTTCGGCAGGAGATCGAGGAAGCAGGGGGGAGGGAGGTCCTCTGCACAGGAAGGGTGGATTCCAAAGGAAGGGTGGTTTCCATCCTCGCGGTAGCCCATGGAAACGAGACTGCCGTACCCGCCCTGTATCCCCACATGGAACGGGGAGACGTAGTGATTCACAACCATCCAGGGGGACGGTTGTTTCCCAGCGATGCGGACATAGGAGTTGCCTCCCGGTTGGGGAACGAGGGAATCGGGTTTTTCATCATAGACAACGAAGTGCGACGTCTCTATGTGGTGGCGGAACCTGTTCCTCTGGCAGAGAGAGTCCTGCTGAACCTGGAAGAATTGAGAAAGATCCTGGAGCCGGAGGGGTTACTGTCAAAAACGATCCCCTTCTATGAACCCCGGCCCGTGCAGGAAGAGATGCTTCTGGCAGTGGGGAAAGCTTTCAATGAGGGGGGGATCTGTATCGTGGAAGCGGGTACAGGGGTGGGAAAGTCCCTCGCCTATTTGCTCCCCGCTTTGGAATGGGTAGCTCATAATGAGGAACGGGTGGTGATTTCCACCGCCACCATCAACCTCCAGGAGCAATTGTACGAAAAGGACCTTCCCCTCGTTATTCGACTCCTCCATACAGATGTGCCGGTTGCCCTGGTGAAGGGAAGGGGGAACTATCTATGCTGGACCCGTTTGGAAGAGATCCGTGAAGAAGCCACCCTATTCGAGGAGGACCCCGCTCCCTGGGAAACCTTGCGGAAATGGGCCGAAACCTCCCCCTCGGGGGCTCGGTCGGATTTGCCTTATCCCATCGAAGATACCCTCTGGAGCCAGGTATGTTCGGAGTCCGATATGTGCACCGGTCTGCGGTGTCCTAACCGGGAAAGATGTTTTTTCCTGAAAGCCCGTAAGCAAGCCTCCTCTGCCAGGCTCCTGGTGGTGAACCACCATCTTCTGTTCTCGGATCTTGCCTATCGAATGCAGGGGATCGGGTTCGAGAGCGCGGCCGTGCTCCCCCCTTTTAGGAAGGTGATCTTCGATGAAGCCCATAACATCGAGCAGAGCGCCACGAGTCTATTCTCCGAGACCCTCAACCGGTTTCTCGTGTTTCGGGTGCTGCACCGGTTGCTGCGAACCAAAGGGGTAAGGCGTTTGGGGCTGGCGGTAAAACTCTCCAATCGGGGAGCCTCGGGGGCTCTCATCGTTCGGATGAGCGAAGAAGTCCTCCGGGTGCATGAAGCCTACCTCACCCTCGAACAGGAAGCGCTTCGATTGATCGCGGAGGAGGGGGCCTTTCGGATCACCTCGACGGTGGAAAGTGTTTCTGAGGGATTTTCCGTAAGCCTCAAGGGTTTTCAGAAGGCTACCCTGACACTGGCGGAGACTCTATCGGAGATTCTTCAGTCCCTTTCAGAGGAAGATGCGGAAACCCCCGAGGCGTACGAAGGGAGGATGATTCTCCATAGACTGGAACAGATGGCTAGCCTCTGTCAGCAGTTCCGCTCGTATCCTGAGAATCAGGATCGGGTTCTCTGGGCGGAACGAAAGCGTTCAGGCACGGGAGAGCCGATCGTCGAGTTTCACTCCACCCCCCTGGATATCACCCAGATCATGCGGGAAGCGGTGTACGAACCCTTCGATACGGTGGTGTTCACCAGCGCTACCCTTACGGTGAATCGAACCTTTACCTTCTGGAAGGGAAGGGTAGGATTACTGGAGAAGGTGGATCGCCCTGTTAGAGAGCACTGTTTCGATTCCCCCTTCGATTATCGAAACCGGGTGTTGATAGGAGTTCCCACCGATGCGCCTCCGCCAGACTCGGAGGAGTACATCTCCTTTCTCCATACCTTTCTCGTGGAAGCCTGTCAACTTACCGAAGGCCGGGCGCTGGTTCTGTTTACCTCCTATGATACCCTTTCGAAGGTGTATGCCCTGGTAAAACCAGACCTTGCTTTGACTGGGATCTGTACCTACCGCCAGGGAGAGGAGGAACGGAGCAGGCTCCTCAGACGGTTCAATGAAGAGGTGAGCAGTGTACTGTTCGCTACCGACAGCTTCTGGGAAGGGATCGATGCTCCCGGAGAGACCCTCGAAATGGTGGTCCTCTGTCGGCTTCCCTTCAAGGTGCCCACGGATCCCGTTCAGGTAGCCCGGATGGAAGCGATCCAGGCCAAAGGAAAGAACCCGTTCATAGAATTGTCCTTGCCCGAGGCAGTGATGAAGTTGCGCCAGGGATTCGGCCGCCTGATGCGACGGACCACCGACCGAGGCATCGTTTTGATCCCTGATGTACGGGTAGTGAAGAAGAGTTATGGGAAACTCTTTCTTTCCTCCCTTCCCGAAACCTGCCGTTCCCTGAAATCCACGAAGGCTTTGCTGACGGATCTGGAAAACTTCCTTGCCCGCGTGCCGGCTCAAGGAAAAGGATAAAAAAACCGCTCCTATAGGGAGCGGCTACCCATCTGTGTATCCGTTTTTGTAGGCCGATGAAGGTCTTATTGAATGATAGCCAGAATATCCTGCATCTTGACGATCAGATGATCTTCCCCATCGATCTTCACCGAGGTGCCGGCATACTTATCGTACATCACTCGATCGTTGGGTTTCACTTTGATCGCATCCTTGTCATCACCCACTTCAATAACCTTACCGATCTGGGTCTTTTCCTGAGCAGTCTGTGGGATGTAGAGTCCACTGGCCGTTTTCTGTTCCCCTTCCTCTACCTTGAGGAGCACACGATCACCAAGGGGTTTCAGTTTCATACGTATTCCTCCTGTGCGTTTAATTATAGAATAAAGGTTCTGTCGCTTAATTTGATAAAAATATAAAAATAGATTGGCTTAGGGTCAAGGGAATTCAATTTCTTGTCAATTCACATTGGAATTAGTAGATTTAAACGGGTATGGAAAGGGGAAGGAAACAACGATTATCCTGGAAAGTGAATCTGTACAAAGGACTGCAAAGGTTGAGCAGCCATGATCCGTCTGGAGCGTTGAAGTTTTTCCAGATCGCATTGGAAGCCTGTCCTGTGTCCGAACGGAAAGAGTTGGCTAGGATTCTGTATTTTACGGGAATCACGTTGCGAAAAATCGGTCTCTATGACAGTGCGGTAAAAAGTTGGAATGCGGCAAGGCGGGTGTGTAGATCCCCTCTCTACAGTACTTACGTGAAAAGGTTTTCCAACGAGTATGGAATGGCTCGTCAGGCGCATCCGGAACTGGACGATTGGAGGGCTTTCTATTCAATTCAGATCGGTAAGTACCTTAAAACGAAGAAATCCCATTCCTTCGGGACCCTGGCAGAGCAGGATATGATCCGGGATCTGATCTTCGATGCTTGGCAGGAACTGATCCGTTCAGGGCGACTTCTAGGGAAAACGGCAAAGGAAAAACTGAAAGAATTCCACAACCATGAAATTATTTTTCCCTATTTTTTTGTACCTGAAACCATAGCGATGTCGTTAGGACAGGTAGAGCGGCAAAGACAGGGGATGCGACTCTGTCCCTGTGGCAGCGGCCTCCCCTTTCACCTGTGTTGTGGGCGCAGGCAGGGGGGGTGGAGTGCTCTGGGTGGGAAATTATGAGCCAGTTTTGATAGGTATTTACAGAGTTGGGTAAAAATGACACAATTTTTGGTAAATTGTAAATTGGCTATATTTAGAATATAATATTTTATTATGATACAAGCAATTGTTCGCTGGTGAAAAAGAATGGTTGGCATGCCTCTTGCATAAATTAATGCAGGAGGCATCCATGACCAAGACAGCAAAGAAGAAAATACAGAAAGTTCACGTAGAAAAGCACACCAACTCCGATGAGAATGTCCTTTCTCTCTATTTGAAAGAAATCAACAAGATCCCCCTTCTCACCCGGGAGGAAGAGGATCGATACGCTAGGCTGGCAGCGCAGGGAGACAAAGAAGCGAGGGAGAAACTGCTAAAGGCCAACTTGCGCTTTGTAGTAAATGTGGCAAAAAAGTATCAGAACCAGGGGTTGCCTCTTTCGGATCTCATCAGCGAAGGTAACATAGGCCTTCTCAATGCCATCGAACGGTACGATGTGAACAAGGGGTACCACTTCATTTCCTATGCCGTGTGGTGGATTCGACAGGCCATTTTGAAAGCCATCTGTGAAAAATCAAGAATGATCCGGTTGCCCCTGAACCGGGCAAACGAGCTGGTGCAAATCGAAAAGGCACGCAAACTCGTGCAGAACTCTTCCAAGAGCGAAGATGCCGAAATGAAGGAAATCGCCCGGCTTCTGAACATGGATGAAACCCATGTGGCAGATCTGGTAAATATCAGCAGGGACCTCGTATCCCTGGAAACGCCTGTATACGCTGAGAAGGATTCTTCCTCGTTGGGCGATTTCGTCGAGGACAGCGGATTCAAACATCCCGAGGAAGTCGTGATCCACGAATCCCTCAAGGAAGATATCAATAAAATCCTGAAGACGTTGTCGGAGAAAGAGGCGGAAATCATCCAATACCGGTTCGGTCTGAATGGAAGAACTCCCCTCTCCTTGAAGGAAATCGGGGAAAAGTACAACCTGACCAAGGAGCGTATACGGCAGATCGAAAAGAAGGCTCTGAAAAGGATGCAGCACCCCTCGCGGAGTGAAATTCTCAAAGCCTATCTCCAGTAACAACGTCTACGCATAGAATCTTCGCATGTAACGGATGAGCATTGAAATTCCAGCCGGCCTCTACCAGGCCGGTTTTTTTCTCTTGACGGATGTCCCACATTCCGGTACGCTAAGTCTCATAATACGAAATTATTGGACATGCCACTAGTGCAAGGAGGAGAACAAAAATGGGAAAGTTGGTGTATTTCTTTGGGAACGGAGAAGCGGAGGGTGATGCCAAGCAACGGGACCTCCTGGGTGGAAAAGGCGCCAATCTTGCGGAGATGACCAACCTGGGAATACCCGTTCCTCCTGGGTTCACCATTGCCACTGATGTATGCGAAGCCTACTATGCGAACAATAAACAGCACCCTGCGGGACTAAAAGAGGAGGTGGAGGCAAACCTTGCCCGTCTGGAGCAGGTAATGGGAAAGAAGCTGGGTGATCCGGAGGATCCCCTTTTGGTTTCCGTCCGCTCCGGTGCTGCGGTATCCATGCCAGGAATGATGGAAACCGTCCTCAATCTAGGGCTGAATGACAAGGCTGTGGAAGGTTTGGCCAAACAATCAGGAAACCCCCGTTTTGCCTACGATGCGTACCGTAGATTTATCCAGATGTTTGGCAACGTGGTAATGGGAGTATCCTCCGAACACTTCGAAAAGGAACTGGACAAGCTGAAGAAGAAAAGAGGGGTAAAAGAGGATACCGAGCTAAAAGCGGAGGATCTGAAAGGACTGGTAAAGACTTTCAAGGAAGTGTATGCCAAACACACAAAGAAACCCTTCCCCCAGGATCCCAAGGAACAGCTCTGGGCCGCGATCGATGCGGTACTGGAGTCCTGGAATAGCCCCAAGGCGGTAAAGTACCGGAGCATCCATAACATTCGCGGCTTGAAGGGAACCGCCGTAAACGTTCAGGCGATGGTGTTCGGGAACTATGGGAACGATTCGGGTACTGGAGTCTGCTTTTCCCGGGATCCTTCCACCGGCGAGAACAAGTTCTACGGCGAATACCTGATCAATGCCCAGGGAGAAGATGTGGTGGCAGGGATCCGGACACCGGAAAAAATCTCCCAACTGGAGAAGAAGAATCCCGAAGTGTACCAGCAACTCGTCGAGATCAAGAATCGGCTGGAAGCCCACTTCAAGGACATGCAGGATATCGAGTTCACCATCCAACAAGGCAAGTTGTACATCCTCCAGACCCGGACAGGAAAACGCACGGGGCCTGCAGCGGTGAAGATGGGGGTAGACATGGTGCATGAAGGCCTCATCACGAAGGAAGTGGCGATCAAACGGATAGACCCTGAACAGTTGTATCAACTGTTCCATCCTCAAATAGACCCCAAGGCCAAGAAGAGCGCTACCTTCCTGGCCAAGGGGCTCAATGCTTCCCCGGGCGCTGCCAGCGGCCAGATCGTATTTACGGCGGAGGACGCCGAGGCATGGGCAGCTTCCAAGAAGAGCGTGATTCTGGTTCGAAAAGAGACTTCCCCGGAGGATATCGGCGGGATGCACGCAGCGAAAGGGATCCTGACAGCCACCGGCGGAATGACGAGTCATGCAGCGGTGGTAGCCCGAGGAATGGGTAGGCCCTGTGTGGCAGGGTGTAAAGACATCGCGGTGTTGGGAAAAACGATGCGGGTGAAGGGAAAAACCTTCAAAGAGGGAGATTACATCACCATCGACGGAACTACGGGAGAAGTGTTCGAAGGATCTCTCAAACTGATTCAGCCAAAACTTTCCGAAGAGTATCACACCCTCATGAGTTGGGTAGATGAAATTCGGTTAGGGGCGGCCCGTGAGGGGGTAGTAGAGAAAGGGTTTCAGGTACGAACCAACGCGGACACGCCTAACGATGCAAAAGTAGCCCGGGAGTTCGGCGCCGAGGGAATCGGGCTCTGCAGAACCGAACACATGTTCTTCGAAGCTGGAAAACTGGTGATATTCCAGGAAATGATCGTGGCGGAGGATAGCGAAGCCCGAAAAAAAGCCTTACGGAAACTCTTGCCCCTTCAAAAGAAGGATTTCGTGGGGATCTTCAAGGAGATGGATGGACTTCCCGTGACCATTCGGCTTTTGGACCCGCCCCTCCACGAGTTCGTGCCCAAGACGAAGGGGGAGATACGGGAACTCGCCAAGATCCTCGGAGTTTCTCCTTCGAAACTGGAGGCGAAGGTTAAATCTCTCCATGAATTCAATCCTATGTTGGGACATCGGGGATGCCGGTTGGGGATCACCTATCCCGAGATTTACGACATGCAGGTAGAAGCCATTATCACAGCCGCTTGTGAGGTGGCAGCGAAAGGAATCCAGGTAATACCCGAGATCATGTTCCCCCTGGTAGGTACGGTCAGGGAAATGGCCCTGCTAAAAGAACGAGCGGAAGGAATCATCAAGGAAATCTTACAGAAGAAGAATGCTCAGATTACCTATAAGCTGGGAACCATGATCGAACTTCCCCGAGCAGCCATCATTGCGGATCAATTGGCTCCCCTGGTGGATTTCTTCTCCTTCGGTACCAACGACCTCACCCAATGTGTGTATGGGTATTCCCGTGATGACGTGGGTTCCTTCCTTCCTGTATACTTGGAGCAGAACATTCTGGAGGAAGATCCCTTCAAGAGCTTGGACCAGGAAGGGGTAGGTACGCTGGTGCGGATGGCTGCGGAATCGAGCAAGAAGGTGAAGCCGGAGATCAAACTGGGAATCTGTGGCGAGCATGGGGGGGATCCCAAATCGATCGATTTCTGTTATCGGGTGGGGATGAACTACGTTTCCTGTTCGCCCTACCGCGTACCTGTGGCTCGGTTAGCCGCGGCACAGGCAGTACTACGGAATGGAAAGAAGTAGGGAAAGATGAAGCTAACGCGATCTATTTTTGGAAAGACCTCCCATGGGCAGGAGGTGGAGCTATTTTCCCTGAAATCGGAGGGTGGCCTCGAAGCGGAGATCATCTCCTACGGGGCTGCCCTGAAATCTTTCCGAATGCCCGATAAAAAGGGGAAAGTAGATGAAGTAACCCTGGGGTTCGATACCTTAGCGGAATACGAAGGGAACCGAAGGTTCTTCGGAGCTACCATCGGGAGAGTGGCAAATCGAATCGCCGGGGGCAGGTTCTTTCTCGAGGGGAAGGAATACCGACTCGCCGTGAACAATGGCCCCAATCATCTCCATGGGGGGGTGAAAGGTTTCGATCGGGTGGTATGGAAAGGAGAAACCTTCAGCCAGCCGGACATAGCGAGTATCGTATTCACCTACACGAGCCCTGAGGGAGAAGAAGGGTACCCGGGGGAGCTCCGGGTAGCGGTGACGTATACGTTCTCTGACGAAGGGGACCTTTCCATCACCTACGAAGCAGAGACCGATGAACCAACCCCCGTGAATCTCACCAATCATACCTTCTGGAACCTCCGGGGGGTTGGGACTACCATCGAACCTCTCGAGCTGGAACTCCGCTGTCCCTTCTACCTGCCAGTGGACGATACGTTGATTCCTACGGGTGAAATCCTTTCAGTTCGAAACACTCCCATGGATTTTTTAACTCCGAAAGCGATTGGAAGGGATATCGATCAGGTAAAGCCTAATGGGTACGACCACTGCTTTGCCATCGAGGGAGGCACAGAATCTTTACGAAGGGCCGCGATTCTTCGGGACCCCGAAAGCGGACGCTCCATGGAGGTATGGACGGATCTGCCAGGGATCCAGTTCTATTCGGGAAATATGATCAAGGATATACGAGGGGCAGGAGGAGTATGGTTCACGAGGAGAAGCGCCCTATGCCTCGAAACCGAACTATTCCCCGATTCCGTTCATCATCCCCATTTCCCGTCCACCATCCTGCAGCCTGGCATTACTTTCCGTACCACCACGGTGCATCGGTTTCAGGTGGAGGGGTAGGAAGGGTCGGGAGGAGGGGCGGGTGTCTCTGCTTCCCAACTGAAAATGGCGATCGAAATCTGTTTCGATTCGTGTAATAGGTGGGGCGTTTTATGTCTTCTGCTTCGTGACGATTCACTATCTTTGCGAAAAAAAGTTCCCTTATAGGTTTCAAGCGCCATTCTTGCATTCTGGCACTGTTCCAGTGCATAATGGGCGAAACTGTTCTTGGAGGTAGGGATAATGAGAGAGTTCTTCAATGTGGTGGATGGTCCCTGGGAGGATCTCGGGAACGGGCAGAAACGGAAGGTTCTCCATATGAATAACCTTTCCATTATGCTTCTTCGCTTCCCCAAAGGAACGGTAACCGAGGTCACCCACAAGCACCCGCAGGAACAGGCAGCGGTGATCCTTAGCGGAAGGGCTAGAATGTACATAGGAGATGCCGTAAAGGAACTAGGGCCGGGAGAAGGTTACCGGGTTCCATCCGATGTGCCTCACCATATAGAGGTCCTGGAAGATGCTGTCCTGGCCGATTTTTTCAGTCCCAAGCGGGACGATTTGAAAGCCACGGAGCCTTAACTAAACTCAATAACTTACTGACTGTATACTTAATGAAGTAGCTCGATCTATCCCGAGATGTCTGTCTTCCCAAGGAGATTTTTTAGTCGGTGGCCGTAAATTTGGGAAGTGAAGACACATCGTACCCCCTGGCCCTACGCTGCCCACTGGGCTAACTCATCTTTGTACTGAACCAGCAGATTGTCAAGGATCACGGGAATGCACACCAACGCCTCTAGCGGTAACCCTGGATAGGTTTCCCGCACCAGGTTTAACGGCGTATCCCCCTTGTAGCTGTTTTTCCTCGTGCAGTTGAAACTCGCCTGATACAATGCCGCTTTTCTCAAAAACTCCTTCTCGCTCCCGAACGGTTCTGCCGCATACAGGTCTTCCTCCACCCAGCGGTGGAAACTCTCCACATCGCTCTGATACGTCTTCGCTCCCGGTGGAATGAGGTGATGGGTAGCTCCCAGACACTTCTCCACCACCTGCGTGAATGCCGTTACCTTGTGACTGTTCCACGGTGCAGTGAACTCCGTGCCGTTGTCTGTCTGGATCACCGAGCCGGATAGCGAGATCCCATACTCCTGGAAATGCCGGTGTAGGTGCAACAGGAACAGCGTCGCATTGGTCACACTCTTCTCCCGCGCATAGGCCATAAATGCCGCCCCGGTACGCACACAGCGGGCCGTAAACTGGTATTTGGGCAGGTGGTGGTGTACATACTCGGCATACAGCTCCGGAATGTCATCCAGGTATTTTACGTCCACCTGTAGCTTCTCAAAGGCTTTCAACCGCTTCTTCACCTCCCGTAAGTCCCGTTTCTTCTCCACCACCTTCCTCTTGCCCTTGTACAGCCCCTCTTCTCGCAGAATCTTCAGCACCGTCGGCAGACTCACCGGAAGCTTCAACTCCCGCCGTAGCCGGGCGGCACTCTTCCGTTTCCCCATCCCTTGGAGCCTCTGTACCTCCTGCACCAGCTTACACCGTACCCACAGCTTCGTGGCTCGGGGACTGGTGTGGGGCCGGCGGCTCACCTCCTTCAATCCCGCCTTCTTCTCTGCCTCATACCGCCCCACTTCCGCACCGTCTTCACCGTCGTCCCATACTTCCGGGCGGTGGGCTTAATCCCCTTCTCCAAGGCTTCTAACACTAACTGCAATCTCACTTCATACCGGTCTTTACTTTTCCTGATACACTCGTAATAGTTATAGACATACATGGGTACCCTCCTGGTTAAGGTTTAGATTCAACCCTATTCTACCCAGATCCGTTGGATCTAGAGTAGGGCCAGGGGGTACCTTCTCTCTTAACACTACAAGAAAACCTCAAAAAACCCCTTGACAAATATGGATTTTCGCGGGATATTTTAGTCATTCTATTTCTGGTAGACCAAATCTGGTTAACCAGAAATTATGAACGATAACTGGTCGTTAGCTATAAGGGGGCTGTGTGACCGATAGTGCCCTTGACCTATTCAAAGAAATTCAGGTTCGTAAGCCTACCGATCTCATTATCGAACAGATCCGAAATCTCATTGCCAACGGAACTCTCAAACCGGGAATGAAACTTCCTCCGGAACGGGCACTGGCAGAAAAGTTCCGGGTGGGAAGGGGATACATACGGGAGGCGATAAAGAAACTGGAGTTTTACGGCATCCTCAAAACCCTGCCCAAGAAAGGGACCTACGTCAGTAGTCTCGGGGTGAAAGCTCTGGAGGGCCTCATTTCCAATATCCTGGGGATGGAAGAGAGAAACATCGAAAAGTTACTGGAAACCCGGGCAGTTCTGGAAATACACACCGCTCGGATGGCCGCTCGAAGAGGTACGGAGGAGGATTTTCTGCAGATCCGCAAAAGCCACGAAGAGTTCAAGCGGAAGGTGGCAGTGGGGCAACCGACTCTGGAAGAAGACCATGTGTTCCATCTCGCCATTGGGCACGCGGCCCACAATAGCATTTCCAATTCATTGATCGGCCTTATCATTCCCGATGTAATCATCATGAACAAGGACTATCAGGAGCTCGGAGTGGATCGACTTCAAACGGTAGCTGAGCACGAAGCAGTGATCGAAGCCATTCTCAAGAGGGATGCCGAAGGAGCTGCGGATGCCATGCGAACCCATATGATTATGGCTCATAGAAGGAGGTTTCCGGGCAAAGATCCAGAATGGATGTGAGGAAACTGTAGTGATACATGCTGAAACACGGAATAACGGGAGGAAGAGAGTGGAAGCGGTTGAAGCGAGAGAGTTAGACATCCAGCATATCAAGGATATGGCCACACAGATTCGTCGGGATGTGATTCGGATGATCGTGGGGGTGGGCTCCGGGCATCCGGGAGGGGCCCTGGGCGCGGCGGAGATCTTCGCCCTCCTGTACGGAGGAGTCTTGCGGGTAAGACCTGCGAATCTAAAGGATCCCCACCGGGATCGTTTCGTGCTGAGTAACGGACATATCTGCGCAGCCTACTATTCGGCCTTGAGCCTTGCCGGGTTCTTACCTCGGGAGGAACTACAGACCTTCCGTCGGCTCAATAGCCGCCTGCAGGGGCATCCGGCGCGGGTGAAGCTTCCCGATCTGGTAGAAACCAGCTCTGGCCCCCTGGGACAAGGGTTTTCGGTAGCCAATGGGATCGCCCTGGCCTTGAAACTGGATGGTAGCCGGGGTCGGGTGTATTGCCTTGTAGGGGATGGGGAGATGCAGGAAGGGCAGGTGTGGGAGGCGATCATGACGGCATCCCATCATAGGTTGGGGAACCTAACCCTCATCGTGAGCTATAACGGGTTACAGATCGATGGGGAAGTTCAAAAGGTAAAGAACCTTATGCCCCTAAAAGCCAAGTTCGAAAGTTTTGGCTGGGAGTGCGTGGAGACCGACGGACACGATGTAGCCTCCCTCTACCGGGCCCTTGCCCCCTATGCAAGAAAAAACGGCGTGAACGGTGAGAAGCCGAGGGCCGTAATAGCCCATACCGTAATGGGGAAAGGTGTTCCGTTTATGGAGAATAAGGCAGTATGGCACGGAAGTTGCCCCACCTCTGCCCAAGCGGAGGAGGCACTGCTAACGATAGGGAAGGCAAAAGGGTTCGAGGATTATCCGGTCCTCCCGTCGCCAGCTTCGACAACGAAAAAAAGGAGGCGGTAAATGATCTTCGAAAAGCCTACACCCATACGGGACGGATTCGGAAAAGCCCTCGTGGAGTTGGGGGAAAAGAATTCTCGGGTGGTGGCCCTTACGGCTGACCTATCGGAGGCCATACGGGTCCACTGGTTCGCGGAAAAATTCCCTCACCGATTCTTCCAAATGGGAATTGCCGAATCAGACATGATGGGTACTGCCGCAGGCCTGGCGATGGCGGGTAAGATCCCCTTCGTAACCACCTTTGCCGCCTTTGCCACAAGCCTGGCCAACACTCCCGTGCGGGTATCAGTGGCGTACAACCAAGCGAACGTGAAAATCGCCACCAGTCACGGCGGGGTCTGCGTGGGAGGGGATGGAGCCACCCACCAGAGCATCGAGGACATCGCTCTGATGCGGGTTCTGCCCGGGATGACTATCGTGGTACCCTGTGATGCCAATGAGGCCTACAAAGCTACCCTGGCGGTAGCGGAGTATCCAGGTCCCGTATACCTCCGACTGGGTCGGATCGCCACTCCCATCTTCACCAAAGCGAACACCCCCTTCCGCATTGGAAAGGCACAGATTCTGGCGCAGGGGGATGAGCTGGCCATTATCGCTTGCGGGGCTATGGTAGGTTTCGCTCTGGAGGCGGCCCAGGTCCTACAAAAGAAAGGGGTGTCCGTTCGAGTGATCAACATGCATACGGTTAAACCGCTGGATCGTACGGCAGTATTGAAGGCGGCCCAGGAATGTGGAGCCATCGTGACCATGGAAGAGCATTCCATCATCGGGGGGCTCGGCTCCGCGGTTGCGGAGGTTGTGTCGGAAAAATACCCTGTACCGGTGGAACGGGTGGGGATCCGGGATGTGTTCGGAGAGTCGGGAGAACCCCATGAGATTCTCGAAAAGTACGGCCTCACCACGAAGGATCTGGTTGTCTCGTGTAAGCGTGCCCTCGAGCGAAAGGAGTCCATGGTAAAGTACAAGAGCCGGGTGTGAGCGGGGTAGAAAGCCTAAAGGGGTTTGTCAGGGGAGGGAAAGTAACAGTGCTATTGAAGGAAACAGAATTTGTCAATCGCCCCCTCGTGGAGGGGTAGGAAAACTTGGGAAAAGGAGACGAGCATGAAGAGATGGATGATCGTTCTCTTCTTTGGGCTGGTGCTGCCAGGATTGATCTTTTCCGGCGGCGCCAAGGAGCAAAAGGCGGAGGTGAAGACCGTTCGGTTCTGGTATCACTTCGACAATCCCGAAACATCCGTTAAACCCTTGATCGAAAAGTTCGAACGGGAGAACCCGGGAATCAAGATCCAGGCCGAAATGGTGGCATGGGATGCCTATTTCCAGAAGCTGTTGACTTCTATCGCCGGTGGCAATCCCCCGGACGTATCCCAGATCAAACTCTGGTGGCAGCCCCAGTTGGTCGAGATGAAGGCCCTGGCCCCTCTGGATGACTATATCGCCAAATGGCCGGGCAGAACGGATGTGTACGAAAAAATCTGGGAGCTTACCCGGCACACCGATGGAAAACAGTACCTGATGCCCCTCCAGATGGTGATCCTTTACCTCTACTACCGAGCGGATATGTTCAAGGAACTGGGACTGAAGGTACCCACCACACGGGAGGAGTTCCTCGATGTGGCGAAGAAACTTACCCGGGACACCAATGGGGATGGACAGATCGATGTGTATGGGTTCGGGATCCGGGGAGGCAGGGGAGGGCATGACTATTGGGGGACCTTCGTGCTTTCTTCCGGTGCAGAAATCATCACGAAAGAGGGAAAATCGGGGCTGACCACTCCCGAGGCCATTGCGGCTAACCAGTGGTACATCGATCTTTTCCGGGTCCACAAGGTAAGCCCACCCACCACGCCCACCGATGGATTCAACGAAGTGATTGCCAACATGAAGTCTGGGAAGACTGCCATGACGATCCATCATCTGGGAAGTTCCAAGGGATTGGTGGATGTCCTGGGAGACAGGATCTCGGCCGCTCCCGTACCCCGGGGGACCAAGGGCGCCTGGACCAGTTTCGGAGACGAGGAAAATGGGGTACTAGCCGCCTCGAAGGTAAAGGACGAGGCTTTCAAGTGGTGCGCTTTCCTGGCTACGGCGGAAAACAATGCCCTCTGGCAGAAATCCTCAGGCCAGATTTCCATCAACAAGTCCAATGGGCAGACGAAGGAGGCACAGGAGAACCGCTTCATGAAGGCTTCTGTGGACTCTACCCCCTTTGCGGGAGTCCTCCCTGCCCACCCTAAGGTAGCGGAGTTCGTGGAAAGCGTGTGGCCCGCCACCATGCAGAGGGCTTTCCTGGGTCAGATCACCAGTGAACAAATGATGAAGATCTTCGAAGAGCATTTCTTTGGAAAGAAGTAAGCTGATAGAGGGGCCGAAAGGCCCCCCTTTTATTATAGCCCTCTTCTTGTCGAAGGCCTCCCGTTTTGAAGGAGAGGGACTCCCTCAGCGACTCGTGAAGGGTACGTAAAGGGTAACATACAAACTTAAAACGAAAGGGAACATCGGTATGGTGGCAGCAAAGCAGAATCGATCGGATCTTTTCCCCTACCTCCTCCTTTCTCCCGCCTTGCTCATTACGATCCTGGTGATCTTCTATCCTATCCTTCGAACCTTCACCTATAGCTTCATGCAGTACATCCTGTGGAAACCCGGGGAGATCCGGTTCATCGGTTTGGGTAACTACCAGAAAGCCCTCCAGGATCCGGTATTCTGGATATCTTTCAAGAATACTCTCATCTGGATCGTGGGGGTGATTTCCCTGCAACTTTCTTTGGGGTTTGGGACGGCTCTTCTACTCAATCAGAACTTCTTCTGGAGGGGGATCGCTCGATCCCTCGTGCTGATACCCTGGGTTACCCCCAGCGTGATCACCGCCCTTATGTGGCGCTGGATGTACGACGGGAACCGGGGGATCATCAACGATCTCTTGGTTCGGTTGGGGATCCTTTCTTCCTACTTCCCCTGGTTGGCCAGCGACAAAACGGCCCTCTATGCCATCATCCTCGCCCTCATGTGGCAAGGGTTCCCTTTCTTTGCCATCATGATTCTGGCAGGACTCCAGGCTATTCCCGATACCCTCTATGAGGCAGCGGAGGTAGATGGGGCTTCTACCTGGCAGAAGTTCACCCGGATCACCCTTCCCATGCTGGTGCCGGTTCTCTTCACTAGCCTCATGCTCCGGATCATCTGGGTGGCCAACTCCCTGGACATCATCTACATCATGACAGGAGGTGGCCCCGGATATGCCACCCACACGTTGCCCGTGTATTCTTACATCCGGGCTTACAAGGGGATGGATTTTGGGTATGCGTCCACCATTGCCGTGGTGCTGACCCTTCTCGTTACCCTCTTCGTGGCGATGTACCTTCGCAGGGTCCTGCGGATGGAAGATCGGGGGGGTGTATGAGCAAAAGGAAGGGAAAGCGTCGAGGAAGGCGAAGAATCCTCACCCTTCACCTGCCTCTTCTTTTGATCGTATGTTTTGCCCTGGCTCCCTACCTATGGACGTTCATTACCTCCCTCACCCCGGAGGAGGATCTGTACCTTTCGGAGTTTCGCTATTTTCCCGCCAACCCCACAGGAACGAACTACGTAAGGCTCTTCAGCCGGATCGATTACGGCCGAAACATCCTAGATAGTTTGATTGTGGCCTCCTGCACCATGCTGCTAGGTCTCTGTATCACCGTACCCGCCAGCTACTCCTTTTCACGGTTCCGGTTCAAGGGAAGAACGGCCCTCCTGGCCCAGTTCCTCGTGATCAACATGTTCCCTGTGGTCCTTCTTCTGGTACCTCTCTTCATCCTGATGCGGATCCTCGGGTTGATGGATACGCACCTGTCCTTGATCATTGCCTACTCTACCTTCACGATCCCGTTTTCCACCTGGATGCTTACGGGATTTTTCAACGCTATTCCCCGAGAGTTGGACGAGGCGGCGCAGATCGATGGATGCAACCGATTCACTACGCTGTTGCGGGTGGTACTTCCCGTGGCCCTACCGGGTATTTCCGCCACAGGAATCTATGTGTTCATTACCGCGTGGAACGAGTTTATCTATGCGGCGATCCTCACCGGTTCCAATGTCCGCACCATCCCTATCGCCCTCCAGAATATGATCGGAGAGTTCAAGATTGCCTGGGGACTCCTCACCGCTGGCGGAGTGGTCAGTGCGGTTCCTGTAATCGTCCTCTTTTTCTTCATTCAGCGGCAGTTGATCCATGGCATGACCGCCGGCGCAGTGAAAGGTTGACTGATATTACAGATTGAACAGATCCCCCTTTTTTGCTATGGTTTTTCCATCTATGCACAAGATCGTATCGAAAAAACAGTTATCGGAAGAAGTCTTCCGGCTAACGGTGGAAGCTCCTTTGATTGCGGAGGCAAGGAAGCCGGGGCAGTTCGTGATCGTCCAGCGGGACTCGGATTATGCGGAACGGATCCCCCTCACCATCGCGGATGCGGATCCCCTTCGAGGAACCATCACCATGATCTTCCAGACCGTGGGAAAGTCTACCCATAAACTGGCTGAATTGAAGGAGGGAGAGTATATCCAGAATATCCTGGGCCCCCTCGGTAGACCGACCCATATCGAGCGGTTCGGAAGGGTCGTCTGTGTAGGGGGCGGTATCGGATCGGCGCCCCTGTACCCCATTGCCCAGGCTATGAAGCAGGTAGGGAACTACCTTATCGTGATCCTGGGCGCCCGCACGAAGGAACTCCTCATCATGGAGGAGGAGATGCGGGCCTTGGCAGACGAGCTAGTGGTGGTGACCGATGACGGTTCATACGGCCGCAAAGCCCTCGTCACGGAACCTTTGAAGGAGCTTTGCCAGGCTTCTCCAAAACCGGATTGCGTGGTAGCGATCGGTCCACCCATCATGATGAAGTTCTGCGCGGAAACCACTCGCCCTTTTGGAATCAAAACGATCGTTTCCCTCAATACCATCATGATCGACGGAACCGGGATGTGCGGGGGATGCCGCGTGTCCGTTGGGGGCGAAACGAAATTCGTATGTGTGGATGGCCCGGAGTTCGATGGGCATTTGGTGGATTTCAACAACATGATGCTCCGGCTCAGCGCCTATAAGGAAATCGAGCAGAAGGCCCATGAGGAGTGCCATCTGGAAATGCAACTGAAAGAAATGGAAACTGCAAAAAGAAAGGGGAACCCATGATCGATACCACGAAGAAACTGACCCCAAAGGAACGGTTGGCCATTCCTCCCCAGGAAATGCCTGCCCAGGATCCCATGGTCCGTCGGCGGAACATGGAAGAGGTTGCCCTCGGATACACGGAAGAGCAAGCCCACCTGGAAGCGTTACGGTGTCTTCAATGCAAGAACGCTCCTTGCGTGGCCTCTTGCCCCGTACGGATCGATATTCCAGGATTCATCAGCCAGATCGCTCAAGGTAACTATAAGGAAGCCCTCTCGATTCTCCGGGCGAGCAACCTGTTTCCGGCCATCTGTGGTCGGGTATGTCCCCAGGAGGTACAGTGCCAATCCACCTGTACGGTGGGCCGATCGTTGAAAGATATCGACAAGGCAGTTTCCATCGGAAGGCTGGAACGATTCGCGGCGGATTGGGAGCGGTTCCACGGGGAACTGGAGGTCCCGCCAGTAAAGCCTCCGACAGGCAAGCGAGTGGCCATCATCGGAAGTGGACCCGCGGGGTTGGCCGCTGCGGCTGATTTGGCGAAGGAAGGGCATGCGGTAACCATCTTCGAAGCCTTCCATAAACCAGGGGGGGTGATGATCTATGGGATCCCTGAGTTCCGGTTACCGAAGGCGATCGTGCAGCGGGAAATAGAGGTCCTGGAAAGAATGGGGGTAAAGATCATTACCAACTTCCTTGTAGGCCGAACCCGCTCGTTGAGAGACCTGCTGGAGAAGGATGGATTCGACGCCATTTTCATCGGGAGCGGGGCAGGTTTACCCAAGTTCATGGGAATCCCCGGGGAAAATTTAGTAGGGGTCTTTTCAGCCAACGAGTACCTTACCCGAGCGAACCTCATGAAGGCGTACGACAGAGGAAAAGCCGACACCCCCATCTATCCGGCCAAACGAGTGGCTGTGTTAGGAGGGGGAAACGTGGCGATGGACGCCGCCCGTATGGCTGTTCGGTTAGGGGCAGAGGAAGTGTTCGTGATCTATCGCCGTACCGAGAAGGAGATGCCCGCCCGGGTGGAGGAGGTGGCTCACGCGAAAGAGGAAGGGGTGATTTTCCGCTTCCTGGAGAATGCCAAACGGATTTTAGGAGACGAGAAGAGTCGAGTGGTAGGGATCGAATGCCTTTCCTACCAATTGGGAGAACCCGATGCCTCGGGGAGGAGACGACCGGTGGAGATCCCTGGAAGCGAACATGTGATCCAGGTGGATTCGGTGATCGTCGCCATCGGGAACGATTCCCATCCGCTCCTCCTGCAGACGAATCCCGAGATCGCGGTGGACAAGCATGGACACATCAACACCGATGAAACGGGCAAAACATCGATGGACCGAGTGTATGCCGGGGGAGATATCGTACTGGGTTCCGCCACGGTGATCCTCGCCATGGGGCAGGGGAGAAGGGCCGCGGCATCGATCCATAAATTTCTTATGGGAAAATAATCCTTGAAAAAACTCGATACCGGACGTATGTTTGTAGGGAGTTAGCAAAACTATCAACTATAGGAGTTGCGTATGGCAAAATTAACCACGAAGTACATGGGAATCGAGTTGAAAAACCCCCTGATAGTCGGCGCGTGCAGTCTCACTTCCGATCTGGATACGATCAAACGCATCGAGGACGCGGGGGCTGGATCCTTCGTTATTAAAAGTCTCTTCGAAGAGCAAGTACAACTGAAAAGTTTCCTGATGGAGGAGGATCTTCACCGCTACGATGAATGGCATGCGGAAATGATATCCATCTTTCCGGATTTAAAGGATGCAGGCCCGGAAGATCACCTCCACTGGGTACGAAAGACAAAGGAATCGGTATCTATCCCCGTGATTGCCAGCCTCAACGCGGTAAATGGAGAAACCTGGGTAGAGTGGGCGAAACTCCTCGAGCAAACGGGAGTGGATGGCCTGGAACTGAACTTCTTCGCTACCCCCACAGATTTCAACAGAACGGCCAAGGAAATCGAGGATGAACAGATCTCGGTCATAAGGGAAATAAAGAAAGCTGTCCGAATTCCCGTCTCCGCCAAGCTGAGTACGTTCTATACGAATCCGCTGAATTTCATCAAACAGCTTGATACAGCCGGGGTGAACGGACTGGTTCTTTTCAACCGATTCTTCGACCCCAGTCTGGACGTGGAAAAGGAAAAGACCGACTACCCCTTCAACCTTTCCAACCCTAACGATCACAGGATCGCTCTCCGGTACATAGGTCAGCTATCGGGAAAGGTAAAAGCCAGTCTATGCGCTTCCCATGGGATTCATGCCTCTTCCCATGCGCTGGAAGTCCTACTAGCCGGGGCAGATGCCTTTCAGGTGGTCAGTACCCTCTATCGGAACAAACTCTCCACCATTTCCCTCATCCTGCAGGAAATCGGAGCCTGGATGGATCGCAAGGGGTACAAATCGATCGAGGAGTTCAAAGGCAAGCTCAATGCGGAGAACAACCCCGACAAGTTCACCTACAAACGAGCCCAGTACGTGAAACTCCTCATGCGGCCACACAATTTCCTGGCAAAACCAAAGATCATTTGATCCATGGAACCTACAAAGGACTCTATCCTTCAGGTTATTCGATCCCGTTCCTCCCTTCGTACCTACTCTAGGGAGCCGGTGCCGGAGGAAACTCTCGAGAACTTGCGAAAGGTTCTCACTCAGGCGGATCGGGGTCCCTTTGGGAACAGGTGTCGGTTCGGTCTACTGGATTCCACCCGAAATCCTTCTCTCGACCTGAGTTCTCTCAGTTCCTACGGGGTGATCAAGAATCCCTATGGGTATCTGGTGGGGGCGGCGCAGAAAGCGGATCGATCCCTCGTGGATTATGGCTACCTTTTCCAACGGATTCTGCTGGAAGCTACCCGATTGGGGTTGGGAACCTGTTGGCTGGGAGGCACTTTTCGTCCGGAAAAGGTGGCCTCCTTTTTTCCCTTACAACCGGGGGAACTCGTTCCCGCTGTAAGCCCTTTCGGGATTCCCGCGGAAAAACGAAGCGTTATCGATGGAATTTTACGGTGGGGAGCGGCTTCAAAGCTTCGAAAACCGTGGGGAGCATTATTCTACGATGCATCGGGGAACTCCCGTAAGGAGGGGGATACCCCGTTATTTCAGGGTGCGTTGGAGGCCGTTCGTCTAGCCCCTTCGGCGATGAACCGTCAGTCCTGGCGGGTGGTGGTCGAGGAGAATCAGGCCCATTTCTTTCTCGATACGACGGAGGATCGAAAGTCTCCCGTGCGTTTTGCCGAACTGGATCTGGGGATCGCCCTGTACCACTTCGAGGCTGTATGCGAAGAGGAAGGGAAAAAAGGGGCCTGGAAGTTCGATCCGCCGCCTGTTTCCTATGGGCATCCTGAGTGGGAGTACATAGCCAGTTGGGTTTCGAGAGGTGAGGGGGAATGATCCGAATCCCCATTCGATCCATTTCGAAGGAAACCCTGGAAAAGCGATACTATACCGTCGCCCCCCTGTACGAAAAGATGCTGGAAAAGCTCTACCAAGAAGTGCTGCGCATTTTGAACGAAGGGGGAATGAAGGTTACCGTTCGCAGAAGGCTAAAGTCTTTCGACAGTCTCTTCGCCAAGGTATTGAAAAAAGCCCGACAGGTTCGGATGTACTCGCATTTCGAAGGCATCGAACCTTCGGTCACGATCACCGATTTCCTGGGAATCCGGATCGTATGCCCCTTTCTCGAGGACACCATCAAGGCGGAGGATCTGATTCGCCGAAACCTCGAGGTAGTAGAGCAGGAGTACAAGGGTGAGGAGTATTCCCCCCATGAGTTTGGGTATGTGTCCACCCATATCATCGTGAAGATTGGGGGTCCACAGGAAATAGCGGGTGTTTTACAGGAGGAGATCCTCGCGGAAATTCAGATACGGACAATTCTCCAGGATGCCTGGGCCGAGGTGGAGCATGAGTTGATGTACAAGGCGGAGTTTACTCCCTTCGATGAACCCTTGCGTCGAAAACTGTCTGCCGTGAACGCCAACTTGAGTCTTTCGGATATCATCTTTCAGGAAATCAGGGACTACCAGAGAAAGCTCCAGCAGGAGTTGAGAATAAGAAGGAAAAGCTTCCTACAAAAGATACAAGCGGAAACCGTCGAGCCGGCCATCGGGGAGGTTTCACCTCCCTCTACGCCTCCACCCGTACCCCCATTCGCAGTTCCAAAGGATTCCTTATTCTACCAAACCCTCGACAACCTCCTGTTGGAAGCCCTCTCCGCTCATAACCAGCAGCAGTATACTAGAGCCATTGAACTCTATACCCACATTCTGAACCGAAAACCGAAAAAAACGATCCGGGCTCTGGTGTATGTCCATCGGGGAATGGTATTCTTCGGTGAATCAAACTATGACAAAGCTTTGGAAGACTTCACTGCGGCCATCAATCTGGAACCGGAGAACTCCCGCGTCTACTTCTACCGTGGGGTGGTACAGCGGTTCCGAAAGGATCTCAATGGGGCTCTCATGGATTTCTCACGATCTCTGGAGCTGGACCCCTACCATTTCGATGCCCTCTACAACAGAGCTCAAGTTTACTTTACTCTAGGAAACTATGTACAGGCAGCGGAAGACTGCCGACAAGCATTGGCTTTGAAACCAAAAGTTCCTGAAGCCCGCCGCTTTCTCCAGGTGATCGAACAGAAGGTACGATTCTAATCAAACCTCCTGTTGGTAAAACAGATCGGGAAAATCGGGCCTGGCGTCGGTAATGATGGGCGCGGGGCGGTCGAGTATGTCTCGAATGTAGGGGTATTCCACTGACATGGCATGGATGGTTTTCCCTGTAATGAGGTGCAGGTTCTGGATCCCGAGGGTTCTGATCCGCCTATCGATAGCCTCGGGTGGATGGGAGGTGGGTTTCAGGGTGTCCGATGCGATGGAGATGGACCAGAAGGTAGCGTACATCTGGATGAAAGTATAGAGAGTTTCCACCGAAGAAAATACCGATTGAAGGGTTTTTCGGATACAGGCGAACGCGGTAGGCCGGGTAATGGGAGATTCGGAATGCATGACGAAGATACCCGTAGGTTCCCGGAAACTCCTCTTTACAGCCTGGAAGAACTCCTGGGTGTAGAGCATCTTGGAAGGTCCAAAGGGATCCGTCATATCCATGATCACCACATCGTACGTTGCGGCATGGGATTCCACGAAAGCCCGGCCATCCTGAAAATGAAAGTGAACCCGTGGATCTTCGAAGGCTCCTCCATTCAGGGAAGGTAGGTAGGTACGGGAAAACTTCACCACTTCTTCGTCCAACTCGGCAAAATCGACCCATTCCACGGAAGGGTATTTCAGAACTTCCCGGAGGATCCCCCCGTCTCCCCCTCCAATTACGAGTACTCGCCTAGGATTGGGGTGGGTAAGAAGGGCAGGGTGAGTCATAGGTTCATGGTACTGCCAGTCATTCTTCTCTGCTACTTGGGTGATCTTGTCCAAGAGGAGGACTTTCCCGAACTCTCCCGTTTCTACCAGTTCGATCTCCTGAAAGGGGGTCTTTCCCTTGTAGAGGGTTCGTTCTACCGTATAGAAGAATCCCGAAGTGGTATTCAGCCATTCGTGCACAATACGTTTTTCTGCCATGGATCTTTTCCCTTTTATAGATTCTTACACTCGAAGATTTCCTGCATTTCCATCTTCAACATTTCCTTGATGGCTTTCTTTTCCTTGGAGCTTAGATGTTCTACCTCGGGACCAAAGAGGTAGTTCTTCAATTTGATATTTTTCTTCTTCATCTTGGTATGAAAGATGTTGTCCGAAATGATGTTGATGTCGTATGCGAGGTATTCGGATAGTACATCTTCCGAGATATAGTCCTGGATCGAAGTGATGTCGTGATCGATGAAGACTTTCTTCCCCCGGGAATCCCGGGTAAACCCCCGGACCCGGTAATCCATCAGCACCACATCGGAATCGAAACTTCCGATAAGGTAGTGCAGAGCGTTGAGAGGTGAGATCATCCCGCAGGTAGAAATGTCGATGTCTACCCGGAAGGTGGCAATACCTGTAGAGATGTTGTGCTCAGGGTAGGTATGGATGGTGATATGGCTTTTGTCCAGGTGGCCGATCACCCCCGGCGCTACGAGTTTCTGGTGGCCGTTGGTGGTATGTACGATCCCGCCCTCGTAGTGGAGTTTTTCCATGTACGACTGTCCTTCGTTGATAAGGGCAACCACACTGGCACCCCTCGGCTCGTAGTCCTGAGTGGAAATGTTTACCAGCTTGGCGTCGATGATACGACACACTTCTTCCACGATCTGCTGAAGCCTCTCCGAGTTGTACTCCTCGTCTACATACTCCAGGTAATCGATCTGCGACTCTTTAGACCGTGCGTAACAGATGTCGTATATGTTGAAACTCAAGGTTTTCGTGAGGTTGTTGAACCCTTCCAGTTTCAATTTTTGACCCTTAACTCGTTTGAACAATTCCTTTCTTTCTCCTCCTTGGATAAATGGATATTCGATTCAGGAACGATAAGTATATCAAAAGCGCTGGTAGGGGGCAAGTATTGACACCGAAACGCTTTTCCTTCACAAATACCGTATGAGCGAGTTACAGATGAAAGATCCCGATCTCTATGCGGCTATCCAGCAGGAGGAAGGTAGGCAGCGCAGAAAATTGGAACTCATTGCCTCCGAGAACTTTGTGTCCAAAGCGGTGATGGAAGCCGTGGGTTCGGTTCTTACGAATAAGTATGCGGAAGGGTATCCGGGGAAGCGGTACTATGGGGGGTGTGAGTTCGTAGACATAGCTGAAAACCTTGCCCGGGAACGAGCGTGCAAGCTGTTCCACTGCGATCATGCCAACGTTCAGCCTCACTCGGGCGCACAGGCAAACATGGCCGTGTATTTTACCCTTCTGGAGCCCGGGGATACGGTATTGGGTATGAACCTAAGCCATGGAGGGCATCTGACCCATGGGTCGCCGGTAAACTTCTCTGGCCGATTCTACAAGATCATCAGCTACGGAGTACGGAAGGACACGGAAACGATCGATTACGAAGAGGTGGAACGGTTGGCCCATCAGCACAAACCCAAACTGATCATCGCGGGGGCTTCCGCCTATCCGAGGGTTATCGACTTCAAACGGTTCCGGGAAATTGCCGATGAAGTGGGTTCATTCTTAATGACTGACATGGCCCATATCGCAGGACTGGTGGCCGTAGGACTCCATCCTTCCCCTCTTCCCTACTCGCACTTCACCACCTCTACCACCCACAAGACACTTCGCGGGCCCAGAGGGGGTCTCATCCTGATCGGTAAGGACGGGGAGAACACCCTGGGGATTACGGCGCCCAAAAGCGGCAGGTTGAAGCTATGGTCAGAGGTACTGGATGGTACCGTGATGCCCGGTGTGCAGGGAGGTCCCCTGATGCATGTGATCGCGGGAAAGGCTGTGGCTTTCAGGGAAGCGCTGGAACCTTCCTTCAAAGCCTACCAGGAACAGATCCTGAAGAATGCCAAAGCCCTTTGCTCGGCCCTGCAGGAGGGAGGAGCTCGAATCGTCAGCGGGGGAACGGACAATCACCTGATCCTGATGGATGTCACCCCCTTCAATCTTACCGGCAAGGAAGCCGAAACGCTGCTGGACAGGGCCAATATTACGGTGAACAAGAATACCATCCCCTTCGATACCAAAGGCCCTCTGGTAACCTCGGGTATTCGACTGGGAACACCCGCTCTTACCACCCGGGGGATGAAAGAACCTGAAATGAGGCAGATTGCGGGGTACATTTTAGAGGTGCTGAAACACCCGGCGGAGGAAAAGATCATCTCTTCTGTGGCGCAGGAAGTAGTGGCTTTCTCCGAGGGATTTCCGCTCACACTGCACTAAGTGTCCCTTTTCATTGACAAAGCGTTGAGGTGACACCTATACTTTATCAGGTGATTAGGATGGGCTATGAGTAACCCGTTACAGCTATCCATCGTAAACTTCAACAAGGATGCCTACATCATTGTGGAGGGAAAGCAACGGGCGGATAATTTCTACATCATTCGGACGGGAAAGGTCCGGATCAGTAAGGAAGTGGAGGTAGTGGAAGAGGAAGGGGGGAACATCCTCGGCCCGGGGGATTTCTTCGGGGTCGTGTCCACCATGTCCTCCCATAGCCACATCGAAACAGCCCAGGCTCTTACCGATGTTTCCCTGATTTCCGTCCATAGAGACCAGTATGGGTTGCTCATCGAAAAGAACAGCCCTGTGGCCATGAAGATCATCGAGGGTTTCTCCCGGAGGATGCGGTACCTCGATGAAGCCCTCGCCAGGCTAACCAATAAATCCAGTCGGGAGAACGATCCTAACCATCTGTTCGAAGTGGCCGAGTACTACGCCAAACAGAACCAGTACAACTTGGCCTACTATGCGTACTACCATTACGTCAAACTTTTCCCCAAGGGCGAGTTCATGCAGAAGGCGATGGAGCGGATGGCAAAAATCCAACCCTACGCCAAACCTGTGTTTCTCGATGGCAGTGACACTACCTTTACCCGGACGTATCCCAAGAATACGATGATTTTTGCCGAAAGCATGCCGGGCAAGGAACTCTACATCATCCAAAAAGGAAGCGTGAAGATATCTAAGCTCGTGGGAGGGACGGAGGTGCTCCTGGCGGTTCTGAAACCAGGTGACATCTTTGGGGAAATGTCGTTGATCGAGAACAAACCCCGTTCCGCCTCGGCCATCGCCTACGAGGACACGGTACTCTTGGCGGTAAACAAGGACAACTTCGCCCGAATGGTTACCACCCAGCCACAAATCGTGGCTCGGCTCACCCAGTTGCTAGCGGAACGGATCTGGTTCATCTATAAACAGCTAGCCAATACCCTGTTGAAGGATCCGGTGGCCAAGATGTACGATGCTCTTCTGATCCAGCTGGAAAAAGCCCGGGTACCTATCCGAAGTGGGGAATCTTACACCTTCGATATCGGCCCCAAAGAGTTGATCAACATGGTAGGATTACCCATGGCGGAGGGAAACAATGCTCTGCGGCTCCTCCTTCAGAATCCGCGGATCAAGGCAGTGGACAATCGGATCTTTACCTCCGATGTGGAAGAAATCTTGAAACAAGCGAACTACTACCGGAAGATGCAGCGGATCGAACAAGCCCGAAAAGAACAGAGGCGGTATTGAATTAGGGAATCAATTCTGGGGGGCGCCGCTCCGGGATAGTGCCATACTCCTTGCCAGAAGCGTAAAAAGCAGGAGAGAAGAACAGAGCGCAGTAGCAGTGTCCGTACTCCTGTATATCCGCTTTACTGTACACGCAGGGACAGATAACGTCTTTGTCCCCTTCGCGGCTACCAGCGGAATCCCGGCAGGGGCATAGATAGTATCCGTACCTGTTGTAGTTGGTATTCAATCCCTCCATGAGCGTTAGAACGAACTCCTGATCCGGATTTACCTTCCATCCCTGATGTTCCGCCACACGCTCCACAAAGACCTTTGTTTCTTCCAAGGTTTTCTTGTTCATATTCCTATAAGTTCATCCCACTTTTCTTTGACGAATCCAGTCACTACCTGGTTCCCGTCCACCACAAGGTAGGGATAGAGGAGACTGCGTTGAAAGGTATCCCGGAGGGTTGTTTTCAGTTCCTGCCGCACATCCTGGGGAAGGGTATCCACATATATGTACCGGAAAGCCACGTTCTTTTCTTTGAGGTACGTGATGGCCCGTTTACAGAACCCACAGGTGCTGAGGGCATAGACCGTAACCTCATGACCGGTAGAGTTGCCTGCTTCCTGGATGAAAGGTATTTTTTCGTAGATGGACATGATCGACCTCACTGTTCCTGGAATTCTTAGCGGTTAGATAAAGGATACCCTAGAAACGACGGTGGAGCAAGAGCGGGAAGATTACCTCGTTCGCAGGATGGGGCGGGGAAATCCTAGTTCTGCCAAACGAGCCTTGGTTTCTTCTATCTTTTCAGTGGGGATGTGTTCCAGCACCACCCGGTGGATGCCGGCATCCGTTTTTTCGATGGAGGGAGAAAGGCCCGCTTCGGTCAAGCGGTTCTTCAATCTAAGGGCGTTGGTAAGGTTGGAAAAAGAGGCTACCTGGAGGGTTAGAAAGGTGGCTGGTTGCACTTCCTGCACCACTTCCAATCGTACCCGGGCAACTCCCATGGGGGTAAGACCGATGGCATCCGCAGCGGCCTTGGAGAGGTCGATGATCCGATCCTGAACGAAGGGGCCTCGGTCGTTGATTCGAACGATGACAGATTTGTCGGTTGCCAAGTTCGTGACCTTCACCAGGGTTCCGAAAGGGAAAGTCCTGTGAGCAGCGGTAAGGAGGTTCGTATCGAACACTTCCCCACTGGCAGTGCGTTGGCCATGGAACTTTCCCCCGTACCAGGATGCGAAACCTTCCATGGCCACAGTTTCTGCAGGTATCGAGAGAGGTACCAGAAAGGTAAGGATCAGGCTGATCAGGAACGACATCTTCCTTTCTATCGGCATCGACTACCAGATTCTTGACAAGCTGACGGTACCCTTGATTCCCGAGAGAGATTCCAGTATACAAAACTGGATGGAGAAGCGGTATCGATTGATTCTCTTCGATGCGGATGGAACCCTATTCGACTACGAGAAATCGGAAGAGAGGGCGCTGGAAGCAGCCTTGACCGAAGAAGGATTCCCTTACCGGCGGGAAGCACACCGGGATGTCTACCGGGCCATCAACCAGGAACTCTGGGAGTTGTTCGAACAGGGGGGCATCCAGGCAGCGGAATTACGGGTAGAACGGTTTAGGAGATTTCTCACGCTCACGGGGATTTCTCTGGACCCGGAGTCAATTTCTCGGCGGTACCTGAAACACCTGGCAGAGGGGGCCTACCTGTATGAAGGGGTGGAAACCCTCATACAGGAATTGAGGAGAATGTATAAGCTCGGGTTGGTTACCAATGGACTAAAGGAAGTGCAGAGGAACCGGTTTGCAAAGACCTCCCTTCCCGAGTACATGTCCTGCATTCTCGTTTCCGACGAGGTGGGGGTGCAGAAACCGGATCCTGCAATTTTCCAGATGGCCCTTCGGGATGCGGGAGAATCGGATCCCAAAGCTACCCTCGTAGTGGGGGATAGCCTTACCTCCGACATCCAGGGTGGGGTGAATGCGGGGATGGATACCTGCTGGTTCAATCCGATGGGAAAGGTGAACGGGACATCCCTATCGCCCACCTACGAAATACGGCAGTTGATGGAGTTGCGGGATATTTTATGAGTACTAAGAAGACCGAAGGATACGGCTGAACACCACCTTCAAGTACCGGCCTTCGGGGAAATCTGTCCGGATGGGGTGATCGGGACTCGCCCCCGTAATCCTGAACATCTGGAGTTCCACGCTGGCCTCTCGGGCGGCATTGGCCAGCACCGAGAGGAACTGCCCTTCGCTGACCAGGCCAGAACAGGAACAGGAAACCAGAATTCCCCCGGTACGAACTCGTCCCATGGCGAGGCGATTGATGTCGTTGTAGGTGCGGAGGGCTCGGGGGATTTCCTCCCGTACCAAAGCAAGTTTTGCCGGATCCACGATCACCAGATCGGCCTGCCGATTGACCCCTTCCATCCTGCGGAGAAAATCGAAACAATCCTCATGGACGAAATCGATTGCGACTCGGTTCCGTTCTGCGTTTCTGCGAGCTACCTCTAGCGCTTTCTCGTCCAGGTCTACCGCTACAACGGAACGGGCTCCCCCCAGGGCGCTGGAGATGGCAAATCCTCCGGTATAGCAGAACAGGTCCCAGACTTCTTTGTCACTTGCCAGCTCTCTCACCAAAGCTCGGTTGTCCCTCTGATCTAAAAAATAACCTGTCTTGTGTCCCACAAGGAGAGAGACTTCCATGGTAAGGGAGTTCTCCCTTAGAACAGCTTTGGAAGGAGTTGGGTACCGCTTCCTGAGGGATTGGAAACTCACCCCCTCCTGCTGTTCCGTTTTGGCATCGGGCCTGAAACAAACCGTGCAGGTAGGATACAGTTCTTTCAGGATCGAAGCGATGGTATCGGCAAAAGGAATGTAACCGGCACTGTAGGGTTCTATTACGAGGACGTCACCGAACTTGTCGATCACCAGTCCCGACAACCCATCCCCTTCCCCATGTACCAGGCGATAGGCATCGGAACGGGCGGGAATATGCAGGATATCTTCCCGAAGAGCTTTTGCCGCCCGCAGACGGGTACGGAAGAAGGCTTCATCGATCTCTTCCCTCGGATTGGAGGTGAGTAGCCGAATGGCCACTGTCCGAGAAGGATGGTAAAACCCTCTTCCGACGAATTCACCTCTCCGGGATACCACCTCCACCGCTGTGCCCGGGGATAGGCGGGACTTCGGTCGTTCTATCATCTTTCGAAAAATCCAAGGATGACGGGAGAGATGATCTGTTTTGAGCTTTATCCGGGCATACATGGCAATAAGTATGCCATAAAAGAGAGGTATTCGCATATGGCCGAAAGGAAGGTATTGACCGAATCTACGCCTTTGTGTATATATGGGCACATGATTCTTCCGTTGGATCTTTTGATCGAATATGAGGGCAACATCTACGAACTCACTTGCGCGGCTATTCGTAGGGCCTATCAGATCACCATTACCGGCGACGAAGAGATCCAGCAGAACCAGGGAAAGGTAGTACCCACAGCCATCAAGCAGATCCTCACGAAGAAAGTCGTATTTCAACTTGAAGAGTAGCGCCGTCTCATGGGGGGCCTTCCTCTTTTACTTCTCTTTGGGCCCACGGGAGTCGGGAAAACGGAGCTGATCCTCCGGTTGTTCCCAGGAAAGGGAGAGGTGATCAGTGCCGATTCCATGCAGGTGTACCGGGGGCTGGATATCGGAACGGCAAAACCTTCCCCTGAAGTTCGTTCCTTGGTTCCTCATCATCTGATCGACATCCTGGATCCACGCCAACAGTACACCGCAGGGGAGTTCGTGCATCGGGCGGAGGAACTTATCCCCCAGATCGAGCTTCGAGGCCGGATCGTCGTCATCTCGGGGGGTACGGCCTACTATTTCAGGAACTTCCTCTACGGTTTACCCGAAACCCCTGTAGCGAACCTGGAGGTGAGAAAGCGGCTTCTGGATCGGTTAGAAGCAGAGGGATTATCCTCTCTCTATGAAGAGTTGAACCGTCTGGATCCTGTAGCAGGAGAACGTATATCCGCCCGGGACACATACCGAATCCTGCGGGCCCTCGAAGTATTTTATTCCACGGGTCGACCCCTTTCTTCCTTCCCCGTGCCGAAGAACCCCCGGTTGAATCGAACGTACCGGTTGATCGGGCTCATGCGGGATCGGGAGGAACTGTACAGGCGGATCGACGCCCGGGTAGTAGAGATGTTTCGGCAGGGGCTACCGGAAGAGGTAGCCCGTCTTTTGGCATGCGGGTATGGGGAGGAGGATCCGGGTATGCGGGGAATTGGGTACCGGGAGTTCTTCCAGTGGGGAAGGTTAGGATGCCTCACCCTTTCCCAGGTCAAGGAACAGATTCAGATAGACTCCCGTCGGTACGCCAAGCGACAGATCACTTTTTTTAAAAGCCTCTCCGGTGTACAATGGATGCATCCGGACTCGATCCGTAGCCTTGCGGATCTGGGTATCTACCTGTAAGGGAGCCCCATGCCGGCAAGCCTTCTGCCGTATCGACAGTACATCCAGGAAGTGGATGTCCTCTGCAACCGGTTGGTATCTATGCATCGTTCCCATCTATCCTGCAGAAAAGGATGCTCTGCCTGCTGTACCGATCTCTCCGTTCTTGCCGTAGAAGCGTACGCGATCCTTAGAGGGGTAGGGGATTCCCTCGCCCCTTACGGGGAGGGAATTGCAGAAGAAGAGGAAACTACGAGGGAGAACCCCCATTCAGGAACCTGTGTGTTCCTTGACCCTGAAGGGGCGTGCAGGATCTACCCGCATAGACCCCTCATTTGCCGTACCCATGGGTTACCTCTTTTGTATCCCATCCTTGAATATGACGAGGAGGGAAGGGAATGGAAGGCCGACGAACCGCAATGGCAACTGTTCTACTGCGACTTGAACTTTCAGGGGGTGAGGGATGAAGAGATGGAGCGGGTCTTCACCCCGGAAAACATTCTGAACATGGAGGAGTGGAACCAACGGCTTGTACTGATCAACGAGTGGTTTCGAGGTTCTGCCGATGGATCCAGTTTCCTGAAAGCCGTGCGGGAGGGGAAGCTCGGGAAGAGCGCCCAGAAGGAACTGTTCCAAACAGGGCGCATCCCTCTTTCTTCCCTTGGCTGGGTACTCCTGTAAGGCGCATACAGAAGCTGTTACCTAAATCCTAAATCGGTGAGGGGTTAGATAAAAAGGTTCACCTGACTCTTGGAAGCTTCTGCCAGGTAGGTAGCTACCCCCCCAATTTCTACCCCCTCTATCAGTTCTTCTTTCTTCACTCCCATCACGTCCATCGACATCTGGCAGGCCACGAGTTTCACCCCTGCCTCGAGGGCACTCTGGATCATCGATTCCAGGCTATCTACCTGTTTCTGCTTCATGCGGAACCGCATCATCTTCGGGCCCATTCCGGCGAAATTCATCTTGGACAGTCCCAGTCCCCTGCTGCTTTTAGGGAGCATGAAACCAAACATCCGTCCCATAAAATCCTTCGAGGTCTTTACCCGTTCCGGTTTCTTGATCACCGACAAACCCCAGAAGGTGAAGAACATGGTCACCTTTTTCCCTGCCGAAGCGGCTCCATTGGCGATGACGAAGCTGGCTAGAGCCCGGTCCATGTCGTTGGAGAACACGATCAGGGTAGCTGCCTCTCCTGCGCCTTCGAGGGCTTTGGGGGAAGCTTTTACGCCCTTTTCCACGATGGCCCGGATGATGCCTCCCTCTTCCGCGAGTCCGATCAGCTTGTTTCCTGTCATGGTACACCAGGCCGCCACATCCCGTCCAAATCCGGGGTCCGAGGCCAGGGCCAGCACGCGGTCTCCCACGGGCACGGATTCCATCGCGGTTTTCAGCTTCATGATGGGACCTGGGCACTGGAGTCCCGTGGCATCCAGTTTGGTGATCGTGACGGGGGAAGGAGAGGAATGAGTCTTTTCTGGATTGGTCTGGTAGATGAGATCGTCCTTTCCGATGAAGTCGCCTTCGAAGATGTCCTCGTTGGATTGCTTCTGGGTAGCGATCTGGAAAGTTTTGTATCCTCCCGAAAGGTTGTAGATGTCGGTGTACCCATGTTCCCGGAGGATACGCTCCGCCAAGTAAGCCCGAAGACCTGCGGCGCAGAACACCACGATGGTTCGGTCCCTGGGGATTTCTGGAAGACGCTCCCGCACCTCGTAATGGGGGATATTCACCGCACCCTCGATGGTGCCCAGGCTGTACTCTTCGGGGGTACGAACGTCTAGGAGGAAAAGGGTGCTAAGATCCTTTTCCAAAAGCTCGTGCCACTGGATGTGCCGGCTTCGGCCTCTCAGGATGTTCTCTGCCACGAACCCTGCCATGTTCACAGGGTCTTTGGCCGAGGAGTACGGAGGGGCATAGGCATGTTCGATCTCGGTGAGTTCCTGAACGGTCCCTCCGTGACGGAGCACGGTGGCGAAAAGGTCGATCCGCTTGTCTACCCCTTCGTATCCCACGATCTGGGCCCCGTACAGCTTTCCCGATTCGGGGTGAAAGGTGATCTTGATACTGAGACCTTTCGCTCCCGGATAGTATCCCGCATGGGAGGAAGAGTGGATATTGATGGCTTGGTAGGGAAGTCCTTCCGCCTTGAGGGTTTTTTCTGCCAGGCCCGTGGAGGCCACGGTGAGATCGAACACTTTCGCGATGGCTGTGCCAATGGCTCCCGGGTAGGTTTTCCGGTTTCCGAAGATGATGTTGTCCGCCGCGATCCTACCCTGTTTGTTCGCTGGCCCAGCCAGGTAGGTGAGGGCGGGTTTGCCCGTGATAGGGTTGGGGAACTCGATGGCATCCCCCACCGCATAAATATCGGAATCCGATGTTTGGAGGTACTCGTTTACCTTGATCCCTCCGGTGGGGCCGATCTGGAGCCCCGCGGCTTTCGCGAGTCTGGTGTCGGGACGGACTCCAATGGATAGAAGCACGAAATCAGTCTCGATTTTCCGCCCGCTCTTCAAGGTTACGGTGAGTTCTTCCGGTGTACCCTCGAAGGAGGCTACCCCATCGTTGAGATAGAATTCCACCTGCTTCGTTTTCAGGTGTTGATGCACTTCGGCAGCGATTTCGTAATCCACCACGTTCATCACCTGCTGGGCCATTTCCACCAGGATCACCTGTAAACCCCGTTGGTGAAAGTTTTCCGCCATTTCCAGCCCGATGAATCCTGCCCCCACGATCACCGCCCGTCTGGGACGTTTCGTGTCGATGAAGCGCTTGATGGCATCCGTATCCGCCACGCTTCGCAAGGTAAAGATCCTTTCGTCCTGTATCCCTGGAATGGGAGGTTTTACCGGTTCCGCGCCGGGAGAAAGGACCAACTTGTCGTAGGTTTCTCTGTATTCCCTACCTGTGGCGAGATCGGTGACGGACACTGTTTTCGAAGCCCGGTCGATGGAGGTGACTTCCGATTGTACACGGACCTGCACGTTGAAGTTCCTCTCGAAGGTCTCCTTGGTAACCACGAAGAGGTTGTTTCGATCCCGGATCACTTCTCCGATATAGTAGGGGAGTCCGCAGTTTGCGTAGGAGATGTACCCTCCCCGTTCGAAAAGGAGGATTTCCGCTTGCTCCGAGTTCCTCCGTAAGCGAGCTGCCGTAGTGGCCCCTCCTGCCACACCCCCCACAATGACAACTTTCATGAAAAGCCTCCCAATGAATCTTCTTTTAACGATAAAAAGAGTATCATATCCTTCATGTATAAGTCAATGGGTATATAGTTAAATTTTTATATAATAGGAACAAGGAAGGCGAGGTAGATTTTATCGAAGAGAATTTGTAAAATTAGCATAGAGTGCGTAGATACCGGATTCGTACGATTCTTTCGATCCTTTTTCTTTCAGTCCCCCTGTTCCCTCTGGAAGGATTACCTCCAAAGAAAGTTTTGGTCCTTCATTCCTACAACATCGGCTATGTCTGGACAGACCTCATTGCCATGGGGATGCATTCGGTGTTCCAGGAACACACCCGGGATGTCGAGGTGTACGAGGAGTACTGCGACACCAAAAGATACCCCCCCGATTTCGAGTTTCCCCAGTTCAGGCAACTGCTCTATTCCAAGTACAAAAACAATCCACCGGATGTGGTAGTCACCTCAGATGACAATGCCCTGGATTTTGCCCTGGAGCTTCGGAACGAGATTTTTCCCCATGCTCCCATCGTGTTCTGCGGAGTGAACTACTATCATCCTTACCGCCTTCATGGGGAAAGGAACGTTACCGGTATCGCCGAGAACTTCAACATTCCCCGTACCCTCGATTTGATGCTGACATTGCATCCAAAACTTTCCTACATTGCCGTAGTCTCCGACTCGACAGAGACGGGTCGGTACAACACTGCTCGGCTGATGCAGGTGATTCATCAGTACGAGAACAAAGTAGAGTTTCGTTTTCTTCTGGAACGGACGAAGGAAGAGCTGGAAGAGGAACTCCGGAGTCTTCCCCCCGGGGGAGCGGTACTGAACCTTTCCTTTTGGAGGGATCGGTCAGGACGAGTCCTTACCTATCGGGAAAGCCTTTCTTTCCTGGCAGAGACCGCTCCCTGCCCCATCTACACCCTGTGGGACTTCATGGTGAACTACGGCACCGTGGGAGGGTACGTGGCGGATGGAAGGATGCAGGGGAAGCTGGCAGCGGAACTGGCCCTTCGGATACTTTCCGGAGAGTCGGCAGACTCGATTCCCGTTTTTACCGAAAGCCCAAACTCGTACTATTTCGACTATCCAGCTCTGGTAAGGTGGGGTATTCCTCTGGAAGCACTGCCCGAGGGAAGCATCCTGATGAATCGGCCTAGGGAAAGTTTCTTCCAATTCGTCCTGTACTTCTGGGTTGCCATTTTAGTAGCTGGAGGGCTCGCCTTTCTATCGGTAGCTCTGTTCCTCCAGCGTAAGCAGTTGCAGCGGATGCTTGCGGAACGGGAAGTGCTCATCAAAGAGATCCATCACCGGGTAAAGAACAATCTACAGGTAGTTTCGAGTCTGCTGAATCTTCAAAAGGATTCTATGTACGACCCCCGGGATACAGCATACTTGGAAAACTGCAGAGCCCGGGTACAGTCCATGGCATTGATCCATGAGAATCTCTACCAGTCCCCACACCTGGAAAGGATCCAAATCCAACCGTACTGCAGGGAACTGTTTTCCCACCTGGAACAGGCCTACAATTTGCAGGGGAGGGGGATCCGCCTGGAAAGCGAGATCGAGGATTTCTCTTTAGGATTGAACGAGGCTATTCCCTTCGGACTCCTTCTGGTGGAGCTCATCACCAATGCGACAAAGCATGGGGTGCCTGGGGGAGGGGAAATCCATCTGCGGTGTGAAAGGATGCAAGGGGAACAGAAGGCGGTCCTCGAGGTGAAGGATTCAGGGCCTGGCTTCCCCGAGGGGTTTAACCCGGAAGAGGCGGAATCCCTGGGTATGCAACTGGTGTATTCCCTGGTGGATCAGTTGAACGGAAGCATCCAATGGCGAAAGGACGGAGGTCTTGAGGCTATCGTCCAGTTCCCCCTGCCGGAATGAACCAGAGTGACTTGAGAGGATATCAATGGAAAGGCTCTATTTCGATGCCAACGCTACCACTCCCGTGCACCCAGAGGTGTACGAGAAGATGGATCCGTACCTGAGGGAGGAGTTCGGGAATCCTTCCAGCATCCATTTCTGGGGACAGCGGGCGAGAAACGCTCTGGAAGAAGCCCGGCTCCAGGTGGCGAACTTCCTGCGTTGTAGCCCTTCGGAGGTGGTATTCACCGGTTCGGGTACAGAGGCGAACAATCTGGCCATTCTGGGACTTACGAGTCGGTTGGCAGAGCAGAGAGTGTCCTCTCTGAAGAACTTGGGAGGACACTGTGTGGTTTCCGCCATCGAGCATAGCTCGGTGATGGATCCCTTTCGCTGGCTCGAAGGTTGGGGGATAAAAGTGTCCTACATTCCATCCGATGCCAGCGGCAGGGTGGATCCGGAACGGGTGATCGATTCACTTCGCGAGGAAACCATTCTCGTGTCCCTCATGCTGGTGAATAACGAAACAGGGGTGGTACAACCAGTACAGGAAGTAAGCAGGATATTGAGGGAGCGTAGGATCCCCCTGCATGTAGATGCTATTCAGGGGGCGGGGAAAATTCCGGTGGTACCGATGGAACTGGGGGCGGATCTCCTAACCCTGGCTCCCCATAAGACAGAGGGGCCCAAGGGAGTGGGGGTTCTGTACATCCGTAAAGGTTGTAAACTATCCCCCATAATCCGGGGCGGGTCTTTGGATGGAGGGCTACGGGGAGGCACCCATAACGTGCCGGCCATCGTGGGTTGTGGAGCCGCTCTGGCGAGGTTGGACGAAGAGTACTTATCCCGGGTGGGGGAGAAGGCTTCGTTACGGGATCGGTTCGAAGGGGCTTTGGAGGAACGCCTTTCGGTTGAAGTGAACGGAAAGGGTGCCGAAAGAGTGTGGAATACCTCCAACATCGCTTTTCCCGGGGTGGCTGCGGATGTCCTTCTGGTGCGGCTGGATCAGGCAGGAATTGCCGCTTCCAGGGGATCTGCCTGTGCCTCTGGGTCAACCAAACCTTCCCATGTTCTGTTGGCCATGGGTCTGGAGCGTGACAGGGTACTTTCCTCCATACGCTTTTCCTTTTTACCTTCTATTACGGGGAGAGAGGTGGATTTGGCAGTAGACATCATCGAGGAATGTGTGAAAGATCTACGCAGGTGAATGTGAGGAAAAGGTTAAAAGGAATGGAAGGTACGCTGCGGAAAGAAATCGAAGAGTGGAAACGAAAGCGTAACGCCGTGATCCTGGCTCACAACTATCAGCGGGGCGAGATCCAGGATTTGGCCGATTTTACGGGGGACAGTCTGGAGCTCAGCATGAAGGCTTCCTCCCTGGACTGTGAGGTACTGGTCTTTTGCGGGGTTCGGTTCATGGCGGAAACTGCCAAGATCCTCTCTCCGTCGAAAACGGTACTGTTGCCCGTTCTGGAAGCGGGTTGTCCCATGGCGGATATGATCAGCCGGGAAGAGCTAGAGGCGTTCAAACAGAAGCATCCCGGGGCACTCACTGTCTGCTACGTGAACTCCACCGCGGAGGTGAAGGCCGAATGCGACATGGCCGTCACTTCCGCCAATGCGGAAAGGATCGTTTCCCAGTTGCCCTCTGACCGGGAGATCCTGTTCATTCCCGACAGGCACCTGGGAGCTTTTGTCCAGTCTAGGACAGGCCGGCGGATGGTACTATGGCCCGGGTACTGCCCCACCCATGCTCGAATCACTCCACGGGATATCCAGGAGTTACGGAAGTCGTATCCCGACGCGGTGGTACTGGTACATCCAGAATGCCCCCTGGATACGATTGCGGAGGCGGACGAGGTGCTTTCCACCGGCGGGATGTGTACCTTTGTGCGCTCCTCCCAGGCAAAGCGATTCATCATCGCCACAGAGTTGGGAATCCTCCACAGGCTACGGAAAGAAAACCCTCGTGCCGAGTTCATCCCCGTTTCAAATCAGGCTATTTGTCCTAACATGAAGCTGATCCAGGTAGAGGATGTGCTCCGGTCCCTTCAGCGGATGGAACATCCCATCGAACTATCCGAGGAAGTTCGGAGGAAAGCGGAAGTCCCCCTTCGAAGGATGCTGGCAGGGAGGATCGAGTAGGGTATGGCTGACGGAATGGACCCTGAGGCCCGATTGAAAGAGATCCTCGAGGGGATACAGAAGGATCCTCGCAAACCCCGGAAGGTGGTCGCTGCCATGAGCGGGGGAGTGGATTCCTCTGTAGCCGCCTGGCTCCTGAAAGAGGCGGGAGTGGAGGTGGTGGGGGTTACGTTGAGGTTACGGCCCTGTAATGAGGAGGAAGGGGGTAAGGGGAAAGCCTGCTGTGGCGCGGAGGATTCGATCCACGCGAAGGCTACCGCTGGCCGGATCGGCATTTCCCACTATTTCCTCGATTACCAGGAGGAGTTCCGGGATTGGGTGCTGGAGCCAGCCTGGAACGAGTATGCCCGAGGTCGAACACCCAATCCCTGTGTACTCTGTAACCGGTTCCTCAAATTCGGGAAACTCTTCCAGTATGCTCGTCAGATTGGAGCAGAAGGGGTTGTTACGGGACACTATGCCCGGGTGGAACCCCTTTCTTCCGGCGGAATGGGTCTATTTCGGGGCGTGGATCCTCAAAAGGATCAGAGTTACTTTCTCTTTGCCCTGGAGAGGGAAGTGCTTCAAGGGTGCTGGTTCCCTCTAGGGAGGCTGTTGAAGCGGGAAGTTCGCCAGTTGGCCAGGATCATCGGGATGACCAATGCAGAGAAACCGGAGAGTCAGGATGCCTGTTTCGGAGTTCCCGGGGAAGCCTTTGCCGATACTTTGCGAAGAGTCTTAAGGAAAGAGAGCGTTCCCGGTTACTTCGTCGATACAGTAGGCCGTATCCTGGGTCCCCACCGGGGGGTTCACCATTATACCCTGGGCCAGCGAAGGGGGTTGGGGGTGGCGCTGGGAAAGCGAGCCTATGTGGCCCGTATCGATCCAACGGGAGGAACCATCGTCCTGAGTACGGAGGACAGGGAACTTTTGAAAACAGGCCTGGAAGCCATCGATGTGAACTGGCTGGATCCCTCGTTTCAGAAAGAACCTTTTGAGGGGTGGGTGCAGGTGCGGTATACCCAGAAACCTGTAGCCGCGCGGGTCATCCCTCTTTCAGAGGATCGGATACAGGTACAGTTCGGGGAGAAGGTACGAGCCGTTACCCCGGGACAGGCAGCGGTGGTGTACCGGGAGGATCAAGTGATCTGCGGGGGCTGGATCCTGTGAACGCAGGGGAGATACATAGGCCGTCTGTCGATTACACTAGGGAGGCGTTGGGGAAATAGTGGCCTTCAGGACAGACAGTCGGACCCTCGACAAGTAGCCTAAACGTTTCGCCCTCTTTTCTACCCGTAGGATTCGACCAGCTCAAAAAGCTTTTGAACTGCCTGGAAGTCGGAGGCGAATCTACATGCCGATCGATTCCGGTAGGTAAACCATCCACCTGTTACGGAAGCTAGGTCTTTAGAAGTAGCCAGCCACACGGGAGTATCGGCCCCTTCCTCGGGAGTTTCATGCCCTCCAAAACCGAGACTGTTGGATAGGGGTGTATTCACCTCTCCGGGATGGCAGGCGTTGACCGTAATATGGGGATAGCCTTTATAGGGGCCGGAAGGAATGGTTCCGTACTGTTCCTGTAATCGAACCGCCCACGCGTACGAAAGCATGCGCTCCGCCTGTTTGGACTGACGATAGGCGATGCCATTGTCATACCTCCGACGCGTGAACTCTGGATCCGTCAAGTCAAGGTCTCCTGCCCAGCAACTGGCCACCACAACGATTCGGCTGGGCTCGCCCATTTCCTGGCTGGACCTGAAAAGGATAGGGGTAAAGGCCTTGATGAGTCGGTGGTATCCCAGCACATTCACGGCCCATTGAGTTTCGATCCCTTCGACAGTCTGTTCCCGTCTTTTCGGGGTAGCGGTAGCATTGATCACAAGGATATGGAGGGGAGATTTCCATTGGGCTGCCAGCGCAAGGATGCTTTCTTTCAATCCTTGGTCCAACACCTGCGGAGGTAAAACACTCCCTGATGAGTAAGGGTAAAGGGAGGAGAGCTTTTCAGCGTTTCTTCCCGTGGGAACCACCTGGATGGCCTCCGCATGGGAAAGACCTTCCACGATGGCTCTTCCGATGACCCCTGTAGCGCCAGTAACCAGGGATGTTCGTACAAACCTGGTTGAATGGGATACTGCCATAGGTAAAAGGTACTAATAGGATCCAGCAAGGGAAAGCGCCGATCTAGGGAAATTTAGAAAGTGAATTTGACGATGGCGGAGTTACACACTATATTTATTATATAAAAACTAACTTATTGGGGGTTAATATGAAAAAGGTTGGTGTGGTTCTGTTGGTCTTCCTGCTTCTCGGTGTAGTGGGTGCCTTCGCTCAATACAACAAGGATCAGGTAGTATCGGTGATGAGGGAGAATCGTACCCTGGTGGGGCAGCTACAGACCGCGCTGAAGGAATCTCGATTCGCCGATGCGGAGAAAGCCTTCTATCGATTTGCCGAACTCAATGCTTCCATTCAACCCTTCACTCCACCCAAGGGAGACAAGAAGGAATGGGACAGGATTCTGGGCTCCTTTGTGAGTGCCGCGGTTCGAGGGGGAGTGGCCAGTCGATCGAAGGATGCGGCCAAAGCGGATGCTGCCTTGAAGGAACTTCTCGCGTTAAATCAGGAGGGGCACAAGATTTTCCGGTGACAGGATCCTTGGACTTGGATTGCAGCCCTCTCGGAGTTTCGATAATCCTGTAAAAGGGACGCAGATAATGCGCCCCTTCTTTTTATGCTCGAGCAGTTTCAAAGTCCAAGGGGCTTTGAAAATTGAATAAAAGAATACAATATTGTTAACATGAAAAAGAATCTTTTACTGATTTTGGGGGTGGTGGTTCTCGGAACAAGTCTCCTTCATGGCGTCGAGCAGGATGGGGTGATAAAGGAAGGAGAGTACGACATTCGGTACCTGTTCCAGGAAGGAACGATGAAAGTGTATGTAAAGGTTGAGCCTCCCCTCATCTCCATTGGGATAGAGGCCTCCACCAAAGGATGGGTTGGAATCGGGTTCGAACCGGTTTCCGTGATGGATCAGGCAGATATGGTCATCGCCTGGGTAGACTCTGGGGGAAAACCCCACGCTCTGGATTGCTTTTCCACAGGGCTCTTTGGCCCCCATCCGCCTGATACGGACCTAGGGGGTACGAACGATCTGGTCGCTTTTGGCGGCAGGGAGGAAGGGGGGAACACTGTGGTGGAGTTCAAGCGGCCTCTAAGAACTTCCGATTCTTATGATAAACCCATCGATCCCTCGAAACCTCTGAACCTTATTTGGGCCTACGGAGAAACCGACAATTTCGATGACATGCATATGGCTGCGGGAAGTGCGGAAATTGACCTGGGAACAGGGAAAGCTACGGAAAAAAGGGGGGGCAGGTTCCTTCTCTTACATATCCTGTTCATGTCGGCAGCGGTGGTTCTCATGTCAACAGGGGTAAGTATCGCCCGCTTCTTCCGGAAGAAAACATGGTGGCTGAAGGTTCATAGAGGATTGGGCATCCTGGCAGCCCTCAGTACAGGTGTTGGATTGGGTTCCATCGTCCTGTTCGTGGAGTACACGGGAGGAAAGCATTTTTCAGTCCCCCACACATGGGTGGGGATTATGGCGGTGATAGGAGCATTCTTCGTCCCTATTCTGGGGCAGGCATTCCTGAAACTGAAATGGAAGAAGCAGCAGTTGCGGTTTTTTCACCGCTGGGGCGGAAGGGTGACGGTGAGTTTGATGGGAATCGCCGCCCTCATGGGACTCCGGCTCTTGGGTGTAATCTAAACCCCTTGACGGCAGAACCAACTTTTTTTATCATACTGTTAGATGCAAGCGAGCGTCGTATAACGGTATTACCCGAGCTTCCCAAGCTCGTGACGAGGGTTCGACTCCCTTCGCTCGCTAGAAAGAGCAGGCGCCTCCGGGCGCCTGAGTTGCTTATAAAAGCCGAAGGGAACGATTGTCTTTTCCCCAGACGAGTAGTACTGTATTATATAATTCTTGATCATAGGAGTGATAACCATGAGCACCCTTGTGCCAGAACTGGAAAAACGTCGGGCTCGAAGAGCCCTCTCGGACAAACCGATTCCGACAGATGTGTTGGAACGGATCCTGCATACCGCTACCCTTGCCCCATCCTGTTTCAACAATCAACCCTGGCGGTTTCTCGTCGTAAAAGACCCTCAAAAGCTAGATCTGGTAAAGAAACACTTATCCCCCAACAACCGCTGGGCTACCGCATCTCCCTGTATTATTCTGGTAGCCACCAAAGCGCCTCTGGATTGCCAACTGGAAGGGGGGCGGGACTACGCACTCTTCGATACGGGAATGGCGGTGATGGCCCTACAAGCACAGGCCGTACGGGAAGGCCTCTATGTACACCCCATTGCGGGATATAAGGCCGTGGAACTGCGAAAGGCCATGGGAATCCCTGAAGATTATGTCCTGATCACCCTCGTCATCCTGGGTTATCCCGGGTCCGATACCCTTCTGAACGACAAGCAGAAAGAACTGGAGCGTTCCGAACGGGAGCGGAAGCCTCTTGCCGAAGTGGTGTGTTACGACTCCTGGCAGTTTGTCGGTTAACGATACATGCCCACTCTTTCCACCTTCGAAGTCCTTCCGGGCAAGCCCTTGCCCTTGGGTGCGCGTCCCCACGAGCGGGGTACCCAGTTTGCTATCTTCTCTCGGCATGCCACCTCGGTTTCCCTCCTTCTCTTCGATCATCCTGAGGACAGGGATCCCGCGGAGGAAATCCTTTTCAATCCGGAAAAGAACAAAACAGGTGACATCTGGCACCTGTTTCTCACGGGGATCAAGCCGGGTACTCTCTACCTCTACCGAATGGATGGCCCCTACGAGCCGGAAAAGGGACATCGATTCAACCGTAACAAAGTGCTCCTAGACCCCTATGCGAAGGCCCTTACGGGAACATTTCGATGGAGATTGAACGAAACCTTTGGATATGATCCCGCCTCTCCGTACAAGGACCTTTCCTTCAATACAGTGTTCGACCCCTCCGGAGTTCCCAAATGTATCGTGATCGATGACTACTTCGATTGGCAGGGGGACCGGCCCCTAAACTATCCGCTACGGCATAGTGTGATCTACGAAACCCACGTTCGAGGTCTTACCGCTTCCCCCAGTTCCGGAGTGAAACATCCAGGGACCTACCTGGGAGTGATAGAGAAAATTCCCTACTTCAAGAGCTTGGGAATCACCGGCCTCGAGTTCCTTCCCATCATGGAGTTCGACGAGTACGAGTTTCGTCGTAAGAATCCCCTAACGGGGGAGGATTTGGTAAACTATTGGGGCTACAGTACCATCGCGTTCTTCGCTCCCAAGGGCTCCTATGCGGCCACCGGTTCCCTGGGGGAGCAGGTCACGGAGTTCAAGACAATGGTCCGGGAACTCCACAAAGCGGGGATCGAAGTGATCCTCGATGTGGTGTTCAACCATACGGGGGAAGGGAACGAACTCGGCTATACCTATAGTTTTCGGGGAATAGACAACAAGATCTACTACATGTTGGACGAGAACCCCCGGTACTACAAGAACTATTCGGGATGCGGAAACACCTTGAACTGCAACCATCCTCTCGTGCGGAACCTGATCATGGACAGTCTTCACTACTGGGTGATGGAGATGCACGTGGATGGGTTCCGGTTCGACCTTGGCTCGATTCTTGGACGTGACCAGAAGGGTCAGATCATGGAAAACCCCCCGATGCTGGAGATGATCGCCGAGGACCCTGTTCTCCGAAACACGAAGATCATAGCCGAGGCGTGGGATGCGGGAGGTGCCTATCAGGTGGGAGGATTCCCCGGAGGGCGGTGGGCCGAATGGAACGATCGGTACCGAGACGATGTGCGGAGATTCTGGCGGGGGGATGATGTGACGGTAGGTCCCCTTGCCACGCGGCTTACGGGAAGTTCGGATCTGTACCTCCGAGATGGAAGGAAGCCCTTCCACAGCATCAACTTCATCACGTCCCACGACGGGTTCACCCTTCGAGACTTGGTTTCCTACAACCAAAAGCACAACGAGATGAACGGGGAGAGCAACAGGGATGGAAGCGATTTTAACCTGAGTTGGAACCATGGGGTAGAGGGAGATACCGACGATCCTCTGATCCTGGAACTCCGGAAACGGCAGATGAAGAATTTTCTCGCCACCCTCCTTCTTTCGTTAGGTACACCCATGGTCCTGGGAGGGGATGAGTTCGGACGCACCCAGAAGGGCAACAACAACGCCTACTGCCAGAACAACGAGATTTCCTGGTACGATTGGAACCTTCTGCGGGAATGGGGAGATGTATACAGGTTCCTGACCCTCCTGATTCACTTCCGGCTGTCCCATCATGCCTTCCTCCGGCCGGAGTTCTATACCGGTACGGACGGGAACTACAATGCCATGCCGGATATCACCTGGTTCGACGAGAGAGGGAGGATTCCAGATTGGGGGCATCAGAAAAAACTTCTGGCTCTCAGGATCGATGGGAGCGAAGCTCCCCTGGAACAGGATAGAGACGAAAGCGATTACTATATCATGTTCAATGCATCGGAGCTTACCCGTTCCTTCGTGGTAGCCCCTCCGAGGGCTGGGATGTATTGGCATCGGCTGATCGATACCAGCCTCCCTCCTCCGGAAGACTTTCACCATCCCCCGGGTTCGGAACCTAGAGCTCATCCCCAGAGCCGATACACGGTCCATTCTCGTTCCCTTGTGGTTCTGATCTCCCGATAGATTGACCGATCCATTCTTCCATTGTATTGTCTTACGTCATGGATGTGAGTCGCAACGTGCGGATGCTCATGATGCTGCTTTCCGTCCTTTTTTTAAGCATGCTTTCCCGGCTGATCTTTTCTCCCCTACTGGTATTCATCCAGAAGGATCTATCCCTTACCGGTCAGCAGGCAGGAAGTCTATTCCTCGTGATTACCGCCGGCTACTCGCCAGGGATGCTTTTTTCGGGATTCGTTTCTGCCCGGCTACGACATCGGGGAACCATCGTGCTTTCCCTTCTGCTGGTAGCCGCGGGAACCTTCGTCGCTGCCCTCGGTAACACCTATATCCATATTTTGATTGGCTTATGGATTCTGGGAATAGGCACCGGGATGTACCCCCCTTCGGGGATCGCCTCCATCACCGCGGCGGTTTCGGAGGAGAAGGCAGGAAAAGCGTTGGCAGTCCACGAACTGGGTCCCGCATTGGCCTTTGTGGTGGCCCCTCTTCTGGTGGCAGGTCTGTACTCGTGTCTTGGATGGAGAATGATCTTGGGGGTGGTCGGTCTTTTGAATCTGGGGATGGCGGCTTTCTACTACCGGCATGGAATCGGCGGGGAGGGGATTGGACAACCACCCCATTTCTCTCGAATCCGGGCGGTGGTGGGAAAGCCAGAGCTCTGGTACAATTTCCTCCTCTTCTGCATCGCCCTCAGCTCCATGCAGGGATTGTACTCCATTCTTCCTTACTATCTCATCACCGTGAAAGGGTTAGATCCGAAAGGGGTAAATCTGCTGGTAGGATTGTCCCGCACCACGGGTATCCTCACTCTCCTCGCTTCCGGATACATGGTGGATCGATTCGGGTCCCGCTTCGTGCTGATGCTGGCGTTTTCCGTAGGGGGTATCAGTACCCTGTTCCTCGTATGGGCAACGGGAACCTTACTGGATCTGTTCGTGATTCTCCAGCCGGCCCTTCTTTCAGCCTTTTTCCCTGCAGGGCTCCTGGCTCTTTCCCGTATCGGATCTCCGGAATCCCAGAACGTGACCATCGCTCTGGTGATCAACTTTGCGGTGCTCTTCGGGAATGGAATCGTGCCCTCCCTTTTGGGATGGCTGGCGGACGCAGGGACTATCGAGATAGGATTCCTTGCCATAGGAGGGGCCATGCTTCTGATGGTACTCTCGTTGTACCGGAACCGAAGGTATGGGGCTTCCTGAAGCCGCGGAACGCTGAATTATCTACGGGGATACAAGGGTTTCCCCTTTGACTGATTCCCACCCTCCACTTCGCTCCGATCGGAAGAGCGCGTCGATGACCTTCATGTTGGCCACTGCATCCTCTGGAGATGTGGGTACGGGTTTCCCTTCCCGGAGAGAGGTGGAAAACGCTTCGAACATGATCCGGTACTGTTCGGCAGGACCAACGAGGACCGTTCGCTGACCGATGCTGGTGGTGATGTCTACCCGAGCCGGCACGTCCCCATACATGTTGAAAGGGATCTCTACCGCTAGTTTCCCGGCGGTGCCCACCACTTCTACCCGCTGGATAGGGAAGGCCTGGGTACTGACGGTGAAAACCCCCCGGCAAGATCCGAAATCCAGGATCCCGCTGGAAAGACAATCGGTTTTAAACTCGGGATCCCGCTGTACGAGCGAAAGCACCCGGTTAGGCTCCTTTCCCGTGATGAAGCGACAGCTACTGGTGGCATAACAACCGATGTCCATCAACGCCCCGCCCCCAGCTTCCTGCATGTTACGAATGTTGTTCGGGTCTTTATTCATGTAGGAAAACTCGATATGTATGAATCGAAGGTCTCCCAATTCCCCGCATCGCACCACTTCCTTGATGTGCTGCCATTGAGGATGGAACCGGTACATGAAGGCTTCCATCAATCGGACCTGTTTCTTTTGGGTGTATGCAAGAGCCTTCTCCGCTTCCTTGGCATCGAGGGCAAGGGGCTTTTCACAGAGCACATGCTTTCCCTGATCCGCCGCTTTACAGATCCATTCCACGTGGAGGTGGTTGGGCAGGGGAATGTACACGGCTTCGATGGTGGGGTCCTCTAGGAGTTCCTCATAACTTCCATAGGCTTTGCGTAAGCCAAGCTCTTTTGCTGCTTCCTGCGCTTTTCCTATGTTCCGGGAAGCAATCCCCACGATTGAGAGAAGCGGGGATCCTTTTACCTGCGGATGCACTCGAAGGGAGTAATGCTTCGAAACGGAAAGAATCCCCCAGCGAACTGGTTCCATGGATACCTCCTTCCCATACAGATAGTCTCGCTGTATAGTATACCCCAAGAGAGGGGAAAATGATTAGACGTTCACAGATTCCGGCGTTCCAGAGGGAAGCGGCAGATCTCATCTCGAAAGCAGGAATCGTTCTCCGGCCCGAAGAAGTCGATCGAATTGCCGTGGCCGATTTTGGACTTTCACAGGTTCGAGTCTTTGGGGCACAGATCCTCACCTGGGTGGAAACCACTCGGTATGGGGCAAAAGTAATCGCTCTTTTCCCGAACCAGATCCTTCCGGAGCATTGGCACCCGCCTGTGGGGGATGATCCCGGTAAAGAAGAGACCATCCGTGTGGCCTGGGGCGTGTTATATCTATATGTAGAGGGAACGGACACCCTGAAGGAAGGGTGCATCCCAAAAGGGAAAGAGGGGGTATTTACCGCCAGGCATGAAATTCGGATGCTTCCGGGAGACCAGTACACCTTTCCTCCCGGCGCTAAACACTGGTTTCTAGGGGGGAAAGAAGGGGCCGTGGTATACAGTTTTTCTTCCGTGGTGCGGGACGCCCTGGATGGGTTCACTGATCCAGAAATCGTACGGGTAACTAAAATAGTGGAGGATTGAAATGATCAGGGGAAGGAATAGCGATCTTCCCTTTGACAAAAGCGCAAACCAGGTTTAGACTACTACCATACAAGTATGGCAAACAAGGAAGCCCTTCACCTATTCTCCCGGGACCGCTCTAAGCCGATTCATCGGTGGGTCTATGAAGTGCTTCGCCTGAACATCATACAGCTCCATTTAAAGCCAGGAAGGGTGTTAAGCGAAACGGAGATGGCGGATCTTCTAGAGGTGAGCAGGACTCCGGTTCGGGAAGCCTTCATTCGATTGGCAGAAGACGGGCTTTTGGATATTCTTCCCCAGAAAGGTTCTATCGTTTCCTTAATCGATTTAGAACAGGCCCAAGAGGCCCGTTTCGTGCGCCTGGCCGTGGAAAAGGAAATGCTGAAAGAGGCGTGCGCGGTACCACTCACTGGCCTGGAAAATTTCCTGAAAGATTTGGTGGAGAACCTATCCTGGCAGGAGGATTGTGGTGAAAAGAATGCCTATGACCAACTTTTGATGGCGGATAACGAGTTCCATCGTATTCTGTACCGCAGCTGCGGAAAAGAACGAGTGTGGGATGCCATCAAGAAACTGGACTACAACTACGATCGCCTGCGGGTTATGACCCTTCCGTCGGTGGGGGGAAGGATCGTCGGTGAACATCGGGAGATTGTGAAGGTGGTAGAAGGTCGGGAGATCGAAAGAATCGAAGACCTGTTGAACCGGCATCTTACCTGGGAGATCATCGAGGGGGTAGTGTTCGAGTATCCCCCGGAGTATTTCAAGGCTTTGCCGGTACCGGAGAACGTGGTACGATAGAAGCCCAGTGGCACGATAGAAGGTCATAGGAAGGGGGGTGGGAAAGAAGGTAAGCCTGGCATTCCATGCCGAAGTTTTCGGCAGATTTATAGATAAGAACAGAGAAACGAGGAGGAGAACATGAAACGAATCGTAGTCGCCTTCGTATGCCTCTTGGTAGTGGCAGGGCTAGTGTTGGCGGGAGGAGCCAAGGAGCAAGGAACGGCTAAGGCCGCCCCGAAAAAGCTAACCGTCAATATCGCCTCTACCTTTCCCCCGGATTCGCCCCAGGACAAGGGATTGAACAAGTTCAAAGAGCTGGTAACCCAGCGGTCCGGTGGCAGGATCGAGGTGCTGATCCATCCCTCCAATGCGATGGGAGACGAGCGGCAGACCTTCGAGATGCTTTCCCAGGGTTCGGTAGAGTACGGAGTACTGGGCACAAACGACATATCCACCTATTTCCCCAAGTACTACATATCGGAAGTTCCCTACGTGTTCGCCAGCCAGGATGACTTCTGGAAGTTCTGGAATGGTCCGGGGAAGGAACTTTCCGCTCTCATCGAGAAAGAACGGGGAGTACGGACAGACGGGGTGATCCTGCGAGGTGCCCGGTACCTCACGGCGAATCGACCCGTGAAATCCGTGGCGGATGTGAAAGGACTCAAGATGCGGTTACCGCCGGTAAAAGCCTGGTTCAAGGTGTGGGAAAGCCTCGGTGCTCTTCCTTCCCAGATCGCCTTTGGGGAAGTGTACATGGCCCTGAAGACAGGGGTAGTGGAGGCGCAGGAAAACCCGCCGGAAACGATCCTCAACTACAAGTTCTACGAAGCTCAGAAGTACATGATGAACACGGAGCACATCTACTCTGCGGCGCGGATTCTCTCTTCCGCCAAGTGGTGGAACACCCTCAGTAAGGACGATCAGGCACTACTGACCAAGGCGATGGAAGAAGGAGTGGCCTTTGCCAACGGGATCACGAAAGACGGAGATGCCGTGTTCGTGAAGAAACTGCAGGAACTCGGGATGGAACTGGTAAAAGTGGACAAGAACGAGTTCAAGAAAGCAGTCCAGCCAGTGATCGATCAGATGGCCAAGGAAGAGTGGGATCCTGCCTTCTATGCCAAGGTGAAAGCGGCTCTGCAGTAAGGAAAGCCATCGGCTTTTAGCTCAAGGCCAGGTTTGGATTTTCGGTATGCCGCTCTCTTTCTTGGAGGGCGGCATACCCTTTCTTTCGGGAGGTAATGGGTGTGAAGCGAGTGTTGGAAGGTGTCAACGGCCTAGTCTTGCTGGCTATGTATGGTATCACCATTCTCACGGTGGTGTTTCGGGTAATCCTCAGGATCCCCGCGTCCTGGTCGGAGGAGTTGGCCCAGTACTCTTTCATTTTTCTTGGCTTCATCGGAGCTGCCGCAGTGATGGAGGATGAGGGGCACATCAAGATTACCGTGCTGGTGGACCGGTTGTCCTCTAGGACGCAGAAGTTCCTGCGAATACTGGGAAGGATCCTGATGCTTTCCTTTCTGATCCCCTTCACCATCGGAGCATGGGGAAACGTGAAGCTCAACTGGACGGTGGAAATACCCACAGTAGCCTGGATGAAAATCGGGTACATGTATCTGGTACTCTTTTTGTCTGGGCTGGTGATGATCTTCTATCTCCTACGAAACAGTTACCGGGAACTCAAAGGGGGTAAGGTATGATTCTCATGCTCACCTTGGGGCTTGTAGTGCTGCTCCTCTTGGGGCTTCCCGTAGCGTTAGCAGTGGCCCTTTCGGCCTTTGGGGCTATTCTCGTGAGCGGGTCTATCGTGCCCCTCACTGCCTATGCCCAGAAGATGCAGTTTGGATTACAGAATTTCATCCTCGTAGCTATCCCCCTCTTCATTCTGGCGGCAAAGCTGATGAATACCGCCGGCATTACCCAGAAGATTTTTCGTTTTGCCGATACCCTTGTGGGATTTTTGCCGGGGGGACTGGCTCACGCGAACGTGGTAGCTAGCTTGATCTTTGCCGGTATGTCGGGTGCCGCTGTGGTGGATGCCGCAGGGTTGGGCCAGATCGAACTGGCGGCCATGACGAAGAACGGGTATCCCACGAAGTTCAGTGTGGCTGTAACAGCAGCCTCTTCCACTATCGGTCCCATTTTTCCCCCCAGCCTACCCATGGTGGTATTTTCCTTTGTTTCGGGTATTTCGGTAGGACGATTGTTCCTGGGAGGGGTAGTCCCGGGATTGTTGATGACGGTAACCCTCATGCTGATGGTGGCTTTTTATGCGAAGAAGTATCACTTTCCCCGCCAGCCTTTCCCCACTTGGCGAATCGCCTTCCAAAGTTTGAAGGATGCCTTTCTTCCCCTCCTGACCCCTGTGATTCTCCTGGGAGGGATCTGGTTGGGAGTCTTCACCCCCACGGAGGCTGCCTCGGTAGCGGTAACCTACGCGTTGTTTATCGGCGTACTGGTGGTGAGGGAATTGACCTTGAAGGATGTGGTCCGAGTATTCCTGGAAACCGCAAGGGAGACCGCCATCATAGCCTTCGTGGTGGCAGCTTCCGCTCTCTACGGTTGGGTACTGATGCGGTCAGGTTTGACGATTCGGATTGCCGAAGGGCTTTTGACCATCAGCCAGAGCCCCCTGGTGATTCTTTTGATCATCAACTTCTTCCTGCTGGTGGTGGGATGCTTCCTCGATTCTACCGTGGCCATCCTGATCCTGGGTCCGATCCTCATGCCGGTAATCACCAAAGTGGGGATCGATCCCGTGCACTTCGGGGTGGTGATGGTTCTGAACCTCATGATCGGCCTCCTTACTCCCCCCTTCGGGATTGTTCTGTTCGTCATGTCCCAGGTTTCAGGGCTTACCTTCGAGGATGTGGTAAAGTCAACTCTACCCTTCCTTTTACCCCTCTTTGTGGTACTGGTACTGATCATTTTCTTTCCAGGGTTGGTTACAACCTTGCCGAATTTACTGATGGGAGGCGCACGTTGAGCATGGTTACCCCCCTTTCCATTGAAACAAAGAAGGATCTCATTAGGCGCAACTGGATGCTGGAACCGGTGGATGAGGTCCCTTTCCTCATCGAGATTGGGCCCTTCCATGGAGCATTCAAGCGGTACTATGAAAACGACGCGGAGGAACTAAACTGGAATGTGGAGTACCATAGGCAGAGGGAACAGGTGTACGATTACGGGTTTCCCAATATCAAGCCCAACATGGGTATCAATATCGTGGCTTCCGCTTTCGGATGCGAGTATACACCCAACGACGAGGCGGATCCCTGGGTAACACCCCTCATACGGGAAGAGAATGTGGAGAATGTTTATAAGCTCACCATTCCCGATCCCGTTCATACCCCCATTTACCAGAGAGCGTGGGAACGGCTTCAGTACTTCCAGACCCATTCGAACATGCCCCTTCGCCTGGTGAACGTGCCTTCTCCCCTGGTAACAGCCTCTCTCATCTGGGACTATACCTCCTTCATCGAGGCCACCATGATCTATCCCAAAGAAGTCCATGTCCTTCTGGAAAAGGTGACGGAGGCTACGATCCTTTACATCAAAGAGCAGCTGAAACGGATTCGAAACCTCTACACCATGGGGCATGAGATGTGGCATATTCCCCAGGATCTCGGGGTTCGGATCAGCGACGATACGGCGGCCCTTCTATCTCCCGATCTGTACAGGGAGTTCGGGGTACGGTACAACTCGATGATTTCCCGGGCATTTGGGGGAATCGTGGTGCATAGTTGCGGAGATGTGCAGCATGTGGTAGCTCCCATGATGGAGACCGAGGGGCTACGAGGGTTGGATTTCACCATACCCCAGACTTCCAACTGGGAGGCTATTCGGGATGCAGCGGCAGGAAAAACCGCTCTCTGCCTCAGGCATTACTATTGGGATCACGGAAAAGATTCCAAAGTGGATCTTGTGGAGTACACCAAAGGAATCGTGGACTTTTTCGGAAGGAAGGGTCTGTTCATTCAAACCTCCACCCCTAACGCAGAGGAAGCGGTAACCCTGGGCCAGGCTTTGCATAGGCTATTGGGGAACTGAGATGGATGGGAGGCCAAGAATGAGGAACACATACTGTAAAGGAGATATCGCATGCAGCTTAACATAGCCTTGGTAACCGGCGCGCTGGGCGGGATTGGCCGGGCCATCGTGCGGGGTCTCCTGCAGGACGGGTTTCGGGTGGTATTGGTGGACTTGAATCAGAAGGCACTGGAAGAGTTCGCCTCTACTCTGGAACCAGGGAAAACCCTTCCCCTATCCTGTGATATCACAGACCCCGAAGCGGTGGAGAGGGTTGTAGAAAAGGTGAAATCTGTCTGGGGCCCTATAGATGTGCTGGTGAACAACGCGGGGATCCTATCCAATCACAAGGCAGTCCAGACTACCCCGGAAGAATGGCGAAAGGTGATGGCGGTGAACATCGATGGGGCCTTCTACTTTTCCCGGGCAGTGATGGAGGATATGAAACGAAAGGGATGGGGCAGGATCGTGAATATCAGTTCCCTTGCCGCCAAAAGCGGTGGAATCACAGCCGGTACAGCCTATACCGTTTCCAAGGGAGCCCTGATTAGCCTTACCTTCAGCTTGGCAGCGGAACTGGCTCCCTATGGGGTGACGGTTAACGGGATTGCCCCTACCTACGTAAAGACGGCCATGGTGACGGATTTCCTCACCGAAGAACAACAGAAGGCCCTCCAGGAGAAGATTCCCGTGAAACGGTTCTGTGAACCGGAGGAAATCGCTCATACGGTCCGGTTCCTCGTGCATCCTCTTGCCGGGTTCATCACAGGGGAAATCATCGATCAGAATGGCGGGTTGCATTTCGATTAGGAGGCTTGGATGACTTCCCGGGAACGATTCTTAGCTGCAGCACGGAGGGAAGTTCCGGACAGGATTCCCGCGGCTCCCTACAATGGGAACTTTGGGGCTGCGTTGGCTGGTATTCCCCTTTCCCGGTACAACACCAACGGAAAGCTGATGGCCCAAGCGCATATCAGAACATGGGAACTCCTGGGGCATGATGTAGTGGTGGCGCAGTCGGACAATTACTACATCGCGGAGGGGTTCGGGTGCGTGATTCACCAGCCGGAGAACTTGACTCCACACCTGGTTAAACCAGCGGTAGAGAAACTGGAAGAGATCGACTCCCTCAAGGTTCCCGATCCCTACAGGGACGGACGTATGCCTGTGTACCTGGAGGCGGTGCACCTCTTGAAAGAACACTTCGGTACCGAGGTGGCTGTGCGGGGGCCGGGCACAGGACCCTTCAGTTTGGCCAGCTACCTGGCGGGAGGAACGGAAAATTTTCTGATGGAGATAGCCACCGCCGAGATGGACGAGGACAAACAGAAGGAACAGTTCCTCTTTCAACTGATGGAACTGTCTTCCGACGCGTTGATCGCGTTCCTCAAGGCTCTCCTTGCATCGGGATCCGATGTGGCGCAGGCAGGGGATTCTCTCGCCTCGTTGAGTATGATTTCCCCCGCCATCTACGAGAAGTACGTGTTCCCCTTCGAAAGGAAGGTGTTTTCAGCCATCAATCCCATCGCCCATGCCAAAGGTGGTGTCACCCTGCTCCATATCTGCGGGGACACTAGAAAAATCCTTCCTCTTATGGCGGAGACGGGAGCGGATATCCTGGAGATCGATTCCCAGGTGGACTTGGCCGAAGCGAAAGCCCTTACCAAAGGAAAGGTTGCCCTGATGGGGAACCTCGATCCGACGGAAGTGCTTTTCCGGGGGAATCCAGAAAAAGTGCGGGCTGCCTCGGTAGCCTGCATGCGGGCGGTGGAAGCGGAAAAAGGAGGCTTCATCCTGGGCTCGGGGTGCGAGGTGGTGATGCAGAGTCCCCTCGAGAACCTGAAGGCCATGGTGGAAGCGGCTCATGCCTACATTCCCTAACGGGTAGTCTGCATGCGAGGGATGGTCCTAAAGGAGATCACAGATCTTGAAAAGAATCCCACTCCTCTGGAGGTGAGGGAACTTCCTGTCCCGGTGCCTGGTCCAGGGGAAGTGCTTGTAAAGGTCGCTGCCTGTGGAGTGTGCCATACGGAGCTGGATGAAATCGAAGGTCGAACTCCCCCCTCATTTTTCCCCATGGTATTGGGACATCAGGTAGTGGGCCGTGTCGTAGAACTTGGCGAGGAGGTGAAGGGAATTCGGACAGGGGATCGCGTAGGGGTTGGATGGATCTATTCTGCCTGCGGGAAATGCAGTTGTTGCAAGCAAGGGGAAGAAAATCTCTGCCCGGAATTCAGGGCTACCGGTAGGGATGCCTATGGGGGATATGGGGAGTACATGGTGGCGAAGGCCGATTTCGTCGTTCCCCTTCCAGAGGGGGTAGGGGATGTGGAGGCTGCCCCCCTACTCTGTGCGGGAGCCATTGGGTATCGCTCCCTTAAACTTAGCGGTATCAGGAATGGAGATCCCCTGGGGTTGACCGGTTTTGGGGCTTCCGGGCATCTGGTACTGAAAATGGTACAGTACCTATACCCGGATACGAAGGTCTATGTGTTTGCCCGAAACCAGGCGGAACGTGAGTTCGCCCTTCAGTTGGGCGCCGTATGGGCAGGGGAATCGGAGGCCGAATCTCCGGTGCAGCTGCAAGCCGTGATCGACACCACTCCCGCGTGGAGGCCTGTAGTGGAAGCCTTGAAAAACCTAAAGCCTGGTGGCCGTCTGGTGATCAATGCCATTCGAAAAGAAGAAAAGGACAAGGAAGCCCTCCTTCGGCTGGACTATTCCCGGGATCTCTGGCAGGAGAAGGAGGTCAAATCTATAGCGAATGTCACCCGTAAGGATATGGAAACCACTCTCGAGCTGGCGGGGAAGGTGCCCCTTGTTCCCGAGGTGGAGACCTTTCCCCTCTTGGATGCCAATCGAGCTCTTCTGGAGCTCAGGAACCGCAGCAAGAGGGGGGCGAAAGTGCTTTTGATCGAGGAGGAAGTATGAACTTTGGAATCATCGGTACAGGGTTGATTGCCGATTTTCACGCCCGAGCGATCAACGAAATCCCTGGATGCAAAGTGGTGGCTTGTGTGGATGTAGTACCGGAACGGGCCCAGGCCTTTGCTTCAAAGTATGGGTGTACTGCGTACAGCGAACTTCCCAAGTTTCTTCGTCACCCGAACCTGGAGATCGTCACGGTATGCACCCCCTCGGGGACCCACATGGAAGCGTCCGTGGAGGCAGCACGGGCGGGGAAACACCTCATCGTGGAAAAGCCTATCGAAATCACCCTAAAGCGGATCGATGCCATCATCGAAGCTTGCGAAAAGAACGGGGTAACCCTTTCGGGCATCTTCATGTCCCGGTACTACGAGGGGGCAAAACTGTTGAAACAGGCGGTGGAGGATGGTAGGTTCGGTAGACTTACCCTGGGAAGCGCCTACATAAAGTGGTGGAGGAGCCAGGAATACTACGACAAGGGCGGATGGAAGGGCACGAAACGGTACGATGGGGGAGGGGCTTTGATGAACCAGGGAATCCACGCGGTGGATCTCCTGCAATGGTTCATGGGACCTGTGGATTCGGTAGTAGCCTACTGTGCCACCCTGGGACACGAACGGATCGAAGTAGAGGACACTGCCGTGGCTGCGTTACGGTTCAGGAATGGAGCTCTGGGGGTGATAGAGGGTTCCACCGCCGCGTATCCTGGATTTCTAAAACGGATCGAGATTTGCGGGGTGGGGGGAAGCGTGATTCTGGAAGAAGAGTCCTTCAAATGCTGGCAATTCGCTTCGGAACGGGAGGAGGATCACTCCATCAGGGAACGCTTATCCCCCAAGGCAAGTTCCGGAGGTGGAGCCTCGGATCCTCAGGCTATTGGGTACCTGGGCCATAAGTTACAGTTCGAGGATGTGGTGAACTCCATTCGCCAGGGGAAACGGCCATCCGTGGACGGGCAGGAGGCCCGCAAGGCGGTGGAAATTATTCTAGCCATTTACCAGAGTGCGGAATCAGGGAAAGAAGTGAAGTTGCCCCTTTGAGCCTACAGGATCCTACCGGCAAAGGCCGCGCGAATTGATCCTTCATTCATGCAGGCGCCTTCCAGAAACGTTAGGGCTCTCATCTCTGGTAGAGTCCCTTCTTCAAGACCGATACATAGAAGTCCCATTTAGCAAGGTAACGGTTCCGTACCGTCTCCTCCTCCCGGTTTTGCCTGTACTCTAGTAAAAAATCGTACCGGGTTCGGAGGAGCATCCAGGTAAGGAGGTGCAACACTTCCTCCTTGGGATGGGGTATGGATTGAAAATCCGCGTTTCCGAACAGGTGTAGGAAACGATTCAGGAAGACTCTTTGAGCCTTCGCGGCGAGATCAGCCTTCGGCAGGTGGTAGGTCCCTACGATGATTTCCAGATAATGGGGATGATGAATGTAGAAATCGATGGCGATTTCCGCTACCAGTCGCATCCTATCCACGATATCGGTGGGGAGGGGGATGGATCTGGTTTGGATTTGGGTTTCGATGAAGTCGTACAGTTCGTCGTAGGTGAGTCCCACGATATAGAAGTATAGGTCTTCCTTCGATTCGATGTATTCGTATAAACCTCCCTTGGAAATACCTGCCCGCTGAACGATTCGATCCAGCGTGCTATGTTCGTATCCTTTTTCACCGAACTCCTCGATGCAGGCAGAGAGGATCTTTCGTTTCTTTTCCTCCGGCAGTTTGTCGAAGGTCTTTTTCATTCTTGCACCCAAGGATACTATAGAAAAAGAGAGGCGGCAAGTTTCTGCTTCCGCAAACCCCTGCCGCCTCGGATGAAAGTACGACTTTTTCGGCTTTCAAATACCTTTGAAACAACGCTCTACGTGTTCGGGTTCTTCCACTTTTGTGAGGAGGGATACTAGAATCGTGATCGCCACGGAAACGGGAAGAGCGAAGACCAGGGGGTCTATGAACACCGCACTCCCGGATAACAAGCTGTCCTTTCCAAAGAAGAGCTTCGCCAGTCCGAATACCCGGGATTCGGAGATGTGAAGGAAGAAAAAGGAGAAGAGGGAAACGATGAATCCGGCAAGCATTCCCGCGATAGCCCCCTTTCGGGTTAGGCGTTTCCAGTAGAGGGAGGCTGCATAGGGGGCAAGAAAACAACTAGCCATCAGACCAAAGAAGATCGAAGTGGCTCGCGCGATGATACTTTCTCCTAGGTGATAGGCAAGGTACACGGTGATGATGAGCCCGATCACGATCCCGAGTTTGGTTACGAGAATTTCCCAACTTTTAGCCTTGTCCTTCTCTTTCAAAGTAGTTGCGTACACATCTCTTCCGATACTGGTTCCCAACGCATGGAATTGGGAACTCAGGGTTGACATGGCGGCGGATAGGATGACCAGCATGAAAAGGTAACCGAACCACGAGGGCATGAAGTCCGCGATAAACCGGGGAATCACCGCATCCACATTCCCTCCCACCATAGCCAGGGCGATTTTTCCGGATGTATGCATGAAGAACACGTTGGAAAGGGCCCCCACCACGAAGGCGGTACCTGTCATGGCCATGATGAACAGTCCTCCGATGATGACCGCTCGATTGATCTCCTGGTTGCTTTTTACCGTCATGTATCGAACGATGAGCTGTGGTTGTGCCAGTACCCCTACACCCACACCCAATACCAGGGAAGAGTACAGGATCCAGAAAAGGGGACTGTTCGGTACGGGTGACTGAGTCCATCCTGTCATCCCGATCTTCCGCAACCCCTCAGGAATTTGGGACGCCAAACTGGTTAGGGCGGAATGCGCGGGGGCGATTCCCCCCAAGGATAGATACACGGAAAAGAGAAGGACTACCATCCCTATGAACATCAACGTTCCTTGCAGGGCATCGGTGTACATCACTCCCTTCAAGCCACCGAAGATCACGTAGGCGGCTACCAGGATCGTGAAGAGAACTACAGCCACATTGTAGTCGATCCGTAACAGGCCCTCCAGGATCCGGGATGCTCCGATCAATACCGCCGCAATGTAGAGGGGCATAGTGAGAAAGATGATGATTCCCATGAACCGTTGTACGAATACTGATCTCAACCGTTTCCCCAGGAACTCGGGGAAGGTATGGGCATCGAGGTTCAATCCCATTCTGCGGGTTCGTTTTCCGAAAAACACGAAAGCTACGAAGATCCCGATCCAGATATTGCATGCGGTGAGCCAGAGCAGGCTGAACCCAAACTGTGCGGCGGTTCCCCCGAATCCTACAATGGCAGAAGTGGAGATAAAGGTGGCTCCATAACTCATGGCCATGATGTAGGGGTGGATGTTCCTTCCTGCTACGTTGTAATCGAGGCTGTTTTTCGTGTTCTTGTACCCCCGATAACCCAGGTAGGAGACCACGGCAAGATAGAGGATGATAATGACGGTAAGTAAGAACAAGTTCATTTCGGCTCCTCCCCCGAGAGCTCCTCATCGATCTCGAGCTCTTCCTGAAGCCAAGCTTTTTCTTCTCGCGCTTCCTCTTCAGTAATGTGTCCCTCTTTATTCCACTTCGAAGCTCCATACCCGATGCAGAGAAGAGTTCCTGCGGGAACCAATAGGTACGCCATCGCTACCCAGGGATCAGGGATTCCAAGCATAAGTGACTCCTATGTAATAAAGTTGCATCTAGGAGATGCTAGAACCGACTGATTGGTCGGTATTGCCGTATACTATATACTGAGTTGGACACAACGGTCAAACGTTTTTTTCATGATTCCCAAGGGCTCTCTCCTATGGTAAACTACCGTAACCTACGAATCTTGTAGCAAGAACAGGGAGGTTTCTGTGGCGATTAAAGAAGATCTGACAGGAAGGAATATCGTACTGGGACTGCAGCACACCTTCGTGATGTTCGGAGCGACGGTACTTGTACCGATCCTGACGGGATTGGATGTGGGGGTCACCCTTTTCGCTGCCGGAATGGGGACCCTTTTTTTTCATCTCGTCACCCGGTTCAAGGTACCCATATTTCTGGGAAGTTCCTTTGCCTTCATCCCCGGAATTCTCGCGGTGAAGGCCTCGGAGGGGCTTTCTGCAGCATTGGGTGGCATCGTGATCGCGGGTCTGCTGTATGTCGTGGTAGCGGTCATCTTTCGGTTCGTTTCCATCGAAACCCTCCATAAGGTGCTGCCTCCTCATGTAACGGGTCCCATGATCATCCTGATCGGCTTGATTCTGGCACCGGTGGCCATATCCAATGCCAATGGGACCAACGCCAAGCAGGTGCAGGAGCTGATCGGGACCAATGGGTGCTGGGGTGTGGCTCTTTTCACTTTCGCGGTCGGTATCTTCGTGAAAATTGGCCTGCGGAAGTACGGTTTCAAATTCGCTTCCAACCTTCCTGTGATCTTTGCTATCCTGGCAGGGTATATGCTGTCGATCCTTCTAGGAATCGTGGATTTTTCCCAGATCCAGAAAGCACCCTGGATCGGGTTGCCCGCTTTTTCTCTACCCCTATTCACTCCCTCGGCCATTACGGTGATGGTTCCCATAGCCATTGTGACGATCGTGGAGCATTTCGGGGACATTCTGGCGGTGGGAAACGTGGTAGGGAAGGATTTTATCGTGGATCCTGGAATCCATCGTACCTTGATCGGGGATGGGTTGGCCACCTCGCTGGCAGCTCTGATCGGGGGTCCTGCCAATACGACCTATTCGGAAAATACCGGTGCGGTAGCCCTCACCGGTGTCTATAACCCAGTAGTGATGAGAATTGCGGCAGTGTTTGCCATTCTGCTGTCCCTGGTACCCAAGTTTACCGCCCTCATCGGGTCCATTCCCCTGCCTGTGGTAGGAGGGATCTCCATTCTTCTCTTTGGAATGATTTCCTCCATCGGGATCAAGAACATGGTGGATGCAAGGGTGAATCTCTCTAACCCCAAACTGCTCATCATCTCGGCGGCCATGCTGGTCCTAGGGTTGGGAGGCGCTACCTTCGAGATCGGAGCAATCAAACTTTCGGGGCTGGGGCTTTCTGCCATCTTTGGGGTGGTCCTGAACCTGATTTTAAAACCCCAGAGCATCACCGAAGCCGAAGAGTCTTAGGCCTATTGCGAATAATCTACTTTTATGGTATAGTATACCAACCTATTGTAGCGGGAGGAGTACCATGGCATATAAGATCACCGATGCATGCACGAACTGTGGTGCCTGTGAATCAGAGTGCCCCGTTGAAGCGATCAGCGAAAAGAACGATGCTCGCTGGATCGATCCGGATCTCTGCACTAGTTGCGGCGCTTGTGCTGCGGTTTGCCCGGTAGAAGCCATCGAGGCAGGCTAACGGGTTTATTCATTCCTTATTGTTGAAAGCCGTCCGCAAATACCTGTGGACGGCTTAAATTTTTATACCCCTGCAGGGTGCACCCTCGAGTTGGGAAAGTTCCGTGTGGACTTCCTCAAGCGGTAAAGGCAACAGTGACTGTCTAGGGGAAACCAGGAAACCTCGCGAACACGGGCTATACCTGCTTCGGCTGGAATAGCGCTGCCGACGGGAGCGGGACGAGCTACGCCGCGGGGGCGACCTTCACCATGCCCGACGCGAATGCAATTCTCAGTGGCACAACGATCGAGAATTTGAATCTGACCGGCGCAATCGGTCGCGGGAGGTAACTATGATGCGATCTGAAACTGCCATGCAGCGAGAAACGTTTCGGGTTATGACAATGTGGCCGGTCTTTTCGGGCTGCTCAGGGCTCTCGGTACCTACGGTTATTGCTACGCACCCGATGTGTTCAGCGGCGGCTATGGACTTATCGTTCAGATGGAAAGCACTTGGAACGATTCCTATTTCAAAAGCGCCAATTCCGACTCTTTAACGTGTGTGCAACTCCAGTAGACCTATGTCGAATGAATTTGAGTACCTCGTCGATCCAATAAGAGGTATTTTTTCTCTTGTTCCATAAAATCATTCAGTGTAGGTTATATGTAGTAGTAATTCCACTAGGGGAGGTACGGTCATGAATGCAAGTACAATTAATCCTGTTTTTGCGGCTTTTCTGGCTACCCTGTTCACCTGGGGGGTAACCGCGCTAGGTGCGGGATTGGTGTTCTTTTTCAAGGAATTCAATAAGAAAATTCTTGATGCGATGTTGGGATTCGCGGCGGGGGTGATGACTGCGGCGAGCTTCTGGTCTCTCCTGGCGCCTTCCATCGAGCTATCGGAAAACTTGGGGTATCTGCCCTGGGTGCCACCCCTCATAGGGTTTCTTCTGGGGGGAGCGTTCCTAAAAGGGATAGACAAAATTCTACCCCACCTGCACATTGGTTTGGAGGAAGAGAAAGCGGAAGGAATCCACACTACCTGGAAAAAGAGTCTCCTTTTGGTTCTGGCCATAACCCTCCACAATATTCCCGAGGGGCTGGCTGTGGGGGTCGCCTTTGGGGCCGTGGGGGCGGGGATCCCTACCGCCAGCTTTGCCGGTGCCGTGGCCTTGGCTTTGGGAATCGGAATCCAGAACTTCCCTGAAGGAGCGGCTGTTTCCGTTCCTCTTAGAAGGGAGGGCTTGTCCCGTTGGAAGAGTTTTCTCTACGGTCAGGCATCTGGAGTGGTAGAACCCATCGCGGGAGTGCTGGGGGCCTTGCTGGTGACTATCATGAGACCGGTTCTGCCCTTTGCCTTATCCTTTGCGGCTGGAGCGATGATCTACGTGGTGGTGGAAGAGGTGATTCCCGAAGCACAGGGAAGCGGCAACAGTGACTTCGCAACCATGGGGGCCATGCTAGGCTTTGCCATCATGATGACCTTGGATGTAGCCCTCGGGTAAGTAAGAATAGGTCAAGGGGCGACCTTCTCCACATAGAAAGGCCACCTAAAACGAATGGCTTACACCGCAGGCTAAAATAACCGAGCGCCAAAAGTTTCAAGTCCCCCTTGGGGCGGTATCAGCGGTGTCCTGTCACCCCGGGGGCTTGGAAGTTCAACAGCACCCAGCGGGAAACCGTACCCTGTACGGAAAGGTGGTAGATCCCGCAGTCTCCCATGGGAAGAAGGGGAAACCAGGATGAAGATCCCAGGGTAACTTTCACGATCCATTGAAGGAATCCCGCGTGACTCACCGCCAACACCCCTATCCGTTCTTCCGGGTTAGTGATCGCGGCTTCCTTTGCGGCAGTCATAAGAGTATTCCATGCGAGGAGTGCCCGTTCTTTCAACTTTTGGATTTTTTCCGCTCCTTCTACCCCTTCCCAGCTTTCGTGCAGGAATTTCCGGTATACTTCAGGGTATCGGCTTTTCGCTTCCTCCAGTGTAAGGCCAGTAAATAGCCCGGTGTCGAGCTCCATCAGGGCCGGTAACTCTTCGGGGGCTGTAAGGGAGGCCACCCCGCTCACGATTCGGGCAGTTTCTTTCCCGCGGTCCAGAGGGGTGGTAAACACTTTTACGATCCGTTTTCCCAATAACCACTTTCCTGTGGTTTCCGCCTGCTCCCTTCCCGCTCCTGATAGGGGATAGTTCAACCGTCCCTGGACTAAGCCCTGCATATTCCCTTCGCTTTTCCCATGACGGAGGAAGTAAAAGTCTACCGATGGTAAGGTGGAAAGGGACGCAAAATCGATCATCGCAAACGACTCCTTTCATGCTCAATCTTACAAGAGAGAGTAGGCCGCATGGGCAGCTCCCAGAAGGCTTACACTGTAGTCTCTGATGATGTAGAGGGGAATCCTTTCTAAGAGTGTGCGATGGAAAGGCCTCGAGGTCTCGTGGAAGGTGCGGTAGAACAGGTGGTCCTTCTGGAAGGCATCGATATTCTTACCTACAATTCCTCCCGCTAGGTACAACCCGGAAGTGGGAAGAAAGGTAAGGGCTAGGTTATAGGCAAAACGGGCGTAGGCCTGTACGAAGAGATCCATCGCTTTCCTGCAGAGGGGATCGGTTTCTGCGTGGGAGGCCACCCACGAAGGAAGCTCCTTCGGATCGATAGAGGGAGCCTCCTGGGTGGAATATTTTTTCTGAAGGAATCGATAGATCCGGCCAATTCCTGGTCCAGAGATCACGTGTTCCGCTTCGGGCAGGACCCCTTCGGTCTGTTGTATGTAATCGTACAATTCCCGGGCCTCCCCCTTTAGACCGGCCCACTCGGAATGCCCCCCTTCCGATGGAAGGGCGATATATTTTCCATGATCCTCCACGAGGAATCCTACCCCTAGACCGGTGCCTGCTCCTAGTACGGCTCGTACGAAGCCATGGGGGATTGGGAGAGGCCCTTCGGGAGGGGGGAGTTGCAAAAGACTCTTCGAATCCCCGGGATTTAGCAAGGGAAGGGCATAGCTTAAGGCAGTGAAATCGTTGATGATCAGAGTTCGAGCGCCGAGGAAAGTTTCCACCTCTATACCTTTTATCTCCCAGTCCACATTGGTCATGACACACCGATTCTCCTGGACGGGTCCTGCCACACTGAGACAGCAAAACTTGACAGGTCCCAGTTCCGGTCTGGTGACTAGGGTTTTCTGAACTGGTTTGAGGGCATCGAAGATGGAGCCGAGTTCCCGAGTCTTGAAGAGGAATTTCACCACCAGCTTGTAGGTCCTCCCCGTTTTTCCCACTACACCCATGCTTGTGTGAGTGCCTCCGATATCTCCTACGAGAATCGAGAGATCCGGTTTTGGGGAGTTGTCGATCCAGACAATTTCCATATTGGGATGGTTTTCTGCCATGTTTTCGCTCTCTAGTGTCATTTGATCTTTCTACTTATCGGTATGAATAGGGCAGACCAGCCAAGAGCTGACAGGAAGGCGAGAAGAGTGCCCAGGATAAGTCCAACACGCGGGTACAGGTACGCGGTGGCATACACGTACACGATGATGTTGGAAGAGGAAAGGACCAGGATCTTTGCGGTAGCCCGGCTAAACTCCATGCCCTGTGAAAGGTAGAGGATAGTGAGGGTGGAAAGCATTACCGCGGGGAAGGAAGCGGCGATTCCCGTAACCTGAGGGGGAGATACTTGAGCGATCAGCACGGCTCCCGCAACCACACTTCCTGCAAACAGAGCCCTGAGAATCTGGTTTTTTAGATTGTAGTGGATCTTCCGTTTGGGAACGCTACGAATCCCTAGAATAAACTCCATGAACAGGAACCCCCCGACACATACCCCCATGTAAATCATCAAAGATTCCATAGGCCCTATCCGGATGGAAGAACCGAAGTATCCCAGCACGAACCATACAGAGAGGGATCCCACGATAGAAGGGAAAATTCCAAGAGGAAGAAGAGCGGAAAACACCACCACAAAGGTGACCGAGATGGCCATTCCCAGGGGTACGGAAGAAGCCGTTTCAGCGGCGAAAGAGGCTCCTTTGGTAAGGGCAATGAAAAGGAGGGATACCACGATGTTGGAGGGGAGATTCGTGATAAGGCCTCCCAGCCGGCTTCCGAACTTTTCTCCCGCCAGGGTAGCGAAACTGATCCACACGCCCGCAATGAGAAAGGAGAGGAGGGTTCTCGATAGGATCAGAGGAGTTAACATAGAGTGCCTATCAAATAGGTTCTGGTAAGGGGATGTTCCATTTTCCAGCCCACGGCTCGAGGGTTGGGAGGATTCCGTCGTCTAGAACGACTCCCTCCCTTTGCATGGAACGGCGTAACTGGAGAGCACGATCGCCGGGAACACGAACCTGGTCGAACTCCTTGCGGGGAGGATTGTTCCTGCATTGGGCGAGGAGCCACCCCATTTCTCGTTCCAGAGCCTTTCTCCCTCCCAGGAATTGGGGGTTGATCACGAGGATGAACACGTTCGCCCCCCATCCCTTGGGATCTTTCGATCTTCCCCAGCCCGCCAAGCCAGAGGTGAGGGCTTCAACCAACAGGCCTAAGGCATAGCCTTTGTATCCCGTATCCAGACCTCCCAGAGGAAGGATAGTTCCGCCTGCACTCCCCCCGAACACGTTGGGATCATCCGTGGGGTTCCCTTCCCCGTCGAGTAACCAGGCCGCGGGAAGTTTCTTCCCCTTCGCCTTGTACCGGGCCACTACACCGGCCGCGGTTTCCGAGGTGCTGATATCGAGGATTAAGGGGCCCTCCTTCCCTGCCGGCACTCCTGCCGCAATAGGATTGGGAGTATACAAAGGCACCTTCCCCCCAAAGGGAGCCACCATTTTCACCGAAGGATCCGAGCTGGCCAATATACAGAGGAGGCCCTGTTCGACCATACGGGGCATATAAGCGGCCAGACAACCAATATGGTGACTGTTTCGGATGAGGTAGATTGCCGATGGCTGGTTCTGCACCCGTTGGGCTGCCTCGGTGAGGGCTTTGTAGGTTAGGTAGATGCCGGAAAGGCGTTTCCCATCCCAGAGGACGGCACTTCCCTGGTCCAGGAGAACTTTTTCCTCCCCTCGCTTGCGCATACTCCCTGTCTCCAGTTCTTTCAAGTACTGGTGGAGCAACTGGAATCCATGAGTTACGTGTCCCATCATGTCCGCTTCCAGGAGAACTTCGGTAATGACACGGGCCCGTTCCCGGGGGATTCCCCCCTTTTCCAATAGGGCGGTTCCGAATCGGATCAATTCATCGGGGTTGAATCGGGTTTCTTTCATACCCTCGAAGAATACCATAGAAGGGCCAGTTCTGTGTAGGTTCGACTCCGGCACCACCCAGGGCCAGTCCACAGTGTGAGATAGCACCTATCAGTACTGCGGCTCATATTCTGTACACGCGCCCATAACACCACATCCTCAAGGGTGGCCGAAGGTGTTTCACTTGAAAAAGTGAGAATTTTTATTAGATTTAAGACGTGGATTATTACATGCTGGTTTCAACATCCTATAGCCCTCCCTGGAACCTTTCTCTGGAACAGTGCATTCTAGATGGTCACACCCTCCTTCCCCGGGATGCAGCAGTACTATTCTTGTACGTGAACGAGCGGTCTCTCATCATCGGAAAGCACCAGAATCCCTGGATGGAGGTGGCCTACGAGTGTGTCCAGGAACAGAATCCTCCCCTGTTTCGACGAATCACGGGCGGAGGGGCGGTGTACCATGATCGGGGCAACCTCAACTTCTCCTTTATCCAGCCGAGGTCCGTTTTTTCCAAAGAGGACAATCTGGAGCTGATACGCAGGGCTCTTGGGAACCTGGGAATCGAGGTGTCCCGCACTAGTCGCGGGGACTTGTACTACCGGAACTGGAAAGTGTCGGGGAACGCCCTCTGCTACCGTCGGGATCACGTGCTCCACCATGGAACCTTGCTGATCGATTCAGATCTTTCCTCCCTGAAACGGGCTTTAGCCATTTCGCCTAAGCTTTTCGAGTTGTATCGCTCCCCTTCGGTACCGAGTGTACGATCGGCTTCGGCAAACCTGAAAGATTTCTTTCCCTTCCTTTCGATTCCCCTGGTGGTCGAGAAGGTGATTGAAGAACTCGCCTCTCTGGGGCATACAATAATCCCTCTGGATGATCCCTATCGAATCCTGAAGGAGCCTCAGTTCCAGAGCATCCTCGCTCGTCAGGATATGTGGGAATGGGTGTTTGGGGCTACCCCTACCTTCTGGTTTCACCCGGACGGGGGAGAGGCGGGGTATAAGGTGGAACAGGGGAGGATTGTGGAGGTGAGGGGCATCGATGAGGGGGACCGGTACGTGGGTCGTATGTTTGACCCTGGATTGTTGGCAACGGTTAAGCAAGGAGAATCTATCTTGGCAAGGAGGGATTCATGACAGTGCAGGAAATGCTCCGTAAACTGGACGGGCTTCTCGAGGTTTCTCGGGTGGGGATACTGACCACCGTGGACACGGAAGGGTACCCCCGGAGTAGGTGGATGACGCCCACCTTTGTCCCTGGTCGGGAGGGTATGCTCTATACGGTCACCTCTCCCACTTTTGCAAAGACAGTGCAGATCGCCAAGCATCCCAAGGTTGGGTGGATCTTCCAAACCCGGGCGCTGGACGAGATCATGACAGTGCACGGCAAGATCAACATCATCGAGAACCCGGCCCTCCGGCAGGAGGTGCAGGAGGCTCTGGGCCGGAATCTTTCGATCTTTTGGAGGGTGAATCCGAGGGAACAGGATTTAGTCGTATTGGAAACCGTGATCGAAGAGATCACGTATTTCAATCCCATGAAAAACGAACGGTACAAGGTGGTGGTGTAGTATGGCAAAGGATCTGAACAGAACCCTTTTGAAAAAGATGCTGTATGACATGATGCTGATCCGGCATTTCGAAGAAAAAGCGGGGCAGATGTATGGGTTAAAAAAGATCGGCGGGTTTTGCCATCTGTACAACGGCGAAGAGGCAGTTGCAGTGGGCTCCGTGGCTGCCATCGATCTATCGAAGGATTACCTCCTTACAGGATACAGGGATCATGGCCATGCCCTTGCCTGCGGGATGGATCCAAAAGCGATCATGGCAGAGCTATTCGGGAAGATCACGGGCTGTTCCCGGGGAAAGGGCGGATCCATGCACCTCTTCGATGCGGAGAAACATTTTCTAGGAGGGAACGGGATCGTGGGAGCCCAGATTCCCATAGCTACGGGGGTGGCCTTTGCGCAGAAGTATCGAAACGACGGGGGGGTAACCCTCTGCTTCTTCGGGGACGGGGCCATTCATCAGGGCGCCTTCCACGAGAGTCTCAACATGGCGAAAATCTGGAACCTCCCCATCGTGTACATCTGCGAGAACAATCAATGGGGAATGGGAACTAACTTCCGAAAGGTCTCTTCAGTGGATGATTTCAGCCTCCTGGGCACGGCATACGGGATTCCGGGAAAACAGATCAACGGAATGGATGTGATCGAAGTATACCAGGAGGTGTCGAAGGCCGTGGAGCAGGCGAGGCACTCAGGTCTACCCAGTCTACTGGAAGCTCGGACCTACCGGTACAAAGGGCACTCGATGAGTGATCCGGCCAAGTACCGGACCAAGGAAGAAGTGGAGGAATACAAGAAGCAGGACCCTATCCTGATCCTGAAGGAGAAACTGCTACAGGAGGGGATCCTCACAGAAAAGGAATACGAGAAGTACGATTCCCAGATTCAGGCAATCGTGGACGAGGCGGTTGAGTTCGCGGAGAGAAGCGAAGAGCCTGCTCTCCATACGATGTACGAAGATATCCTGGTGGAATAGGGGGGATCTATGCCTTTGATAACCTATCGAGAAGCGCTGAATCAAGCTCTGGATGAGGAGATGGCCCGGGATGAGTCGGTATTCCTCATCGGTGAGGAGGTGGGAGAGTACAATGGCGCCTATAAGGTCAGTAAGGGCCTTCTGGACAAGTACGGTCCCCGTAGGGTGATCGATACTCCCATTACGGAACTCGGGTTCACGGGGATCGGAGTGGGAGCGGCGATGGCCGGCTTGCGGCCGGTGGTGGAATGGATGACCCATAATTTCGCTCTCCTCGCTCTGGATCAGGTAGTGAACAATGCGGCCAAGATGCGATACATGAGCGGCGGGCAGTTCAAGCTCCCCATCGTGTTCCGGGGACCCAACGGGCCGGCTGAATACCTAGCTTCCCAACATTCCCAGGCCCTGCAGACCTACTGGGCCCACGTGCCGGGATTGAAGGTGGTCGCTCCCGCCACACCCTACGATGCGAAGGGACTTCTCAAGTCTGCCATTCGGGACGACAATCCCGTGGTGGTGCTGGAAGGAGAGCTCATGTACGCCTGGAAGGGTGAGGTGCCCCTAGAGGAGTACCTGGTACCCATCGGAAAAGCCGATGTGAAACGGGAAGGAAAAGACGTCACTGTGGTAACCTATTCGAAACCCTTGAAGGTAGTGCAGGAAGCCGCAGAGCTATTGGCTAGCGAGGGAATCCAGGTAGAAATCGTGGACCTGCGAACCTTACGGCCCCTCGATGAGGAAACGGTGTATCGCTCGGTACGCAAGACCAACCGTGCGGTGGTGGTAGAAGAGTCCTGGCCTGTGTGCAGTGTTGGATCCTATGTGGCCTGGCTGATTTCTAAAAATTGCTTCGATGTGTTAGATGCTCAAGTAGAGATGGTTGCCTCTGAGGACATACCCATGCCCTACAACCATACCCTGGAATTGGCGGCCCAGCCTTCCGTGGCCAAAGTGGTAGCCGCGGTGAAAAAAGTCTTGTACCTAGGAGAGTGAGTATGGCAGAACGAATCCCGATGATCGCTCTTTCGCCGACAATGGAGGAAGGGAGAATCCTGTCCTGGAAGGTAAAGCCGGGGGATGCGGTAAAAAGTGGGATGGTACTCTGTGAGGTGGAAACCGACAAAGCCACGATGGAGTACGAATCTCCCCGGGAGGGAACCCTGTTGAAACTGATTCGCCAGGAAGGGGAATCGGTGAAGGTGGGGGAGCCGATTGCCTGGATCGGGAAACCGGGTGAACAGATTCCCGATGAACGTCCGCAAGCTGCCCCCCTCGATAGGCCTGACGGAGGCGGGAAATCCGCCCCTTCCCCAGTAGAGAAGCCCCCCACTCCCCTTTCTGTGACGGATAAAGCTCCGATAGAGAAACAGCTAGAAAAGGCTCCACCCTCTCCAGGCCTGGATCGCCTGGAAGTGCCTAGTGCCGAGGGAGGAATCGTGAAGTCCTCACCCCTGGCAAGGAAACTGGCTTCCGAACTGGGTATCGATATCCGCCGCATTCCGGGGTCAGGACCCGGCGGAAGGGTAGTGAGGAGAGACGTGTTGAGATACCGGGAATCCGAAGGGCAGGTGGAAGTAGGAAAAGCACTGGAAGGAGAAAAAGGAGTCATTGCTCCCCCCAAACCCTCTCCAGTCCTTCTGGATCAGGAAATCCCAGTGAGCGGCATGCGGGCCACCATTGCCCGAAGGCTCTCGGAGTCCTTCTTTACCGCACCGCACTACTTTTTGCGGGTAGCGGTCGAAATGGATGGGTTGCTGGATGCCCGTTCCCGGTACAATGCGGAAGGGACTCAGAAGGTATCCCTCAACGCGTTTTTCATCAAACTGGCAGCCGAGGCACTGCGAAGGCATCCCCGGATCAACTCTACCTGGAAAGGATCCACCATCCACATCCATGGGTCTATCGACATCGGGCTTGCCGTAGCCCTTCCCGATGGACTCATCACTCCCGTGGTACGGAACTGTGGGGGAAAGGGCATACGGGAAATCGATCAGGAGCTTTCCGTCCTTATCGATAAAGCGAAAAAGGGGACCCTGAAACCCGAAGAGTATACCGATGCGACCTTCACGATCAGTAACCTGGGCAGTTTCGGTATCGAGGAGTTCACGGCTATCATCAATCCTCCTGGTTCAGCCATCCTTGCCCTGGGGGAGATCCGCAAGGAAGGTGTTGTGACAGAGGAAGATGAAATCGTGATTCGCAGGATCCTGCGGATGACCCTTTCCTGCGATCATAGGGTAATCGACGGGGCAGTGGGAGCTAGTTTCCTGCGGGATCTGAAAGGTATGATGGAGGATCCTTTCCGGATCCTCCTTTAATCCCACCTTCGGCCAAAGTTAATTACGGCCGGTGGGGCTTATACAAGACTGGCCAGGGTAAGAAGGGGGGACTCCAGTGCCTCCTTGTAGGATGTGAGGAACCGTGCCCCATAGGCTCCATCCACCACCCGATGGTCTGCCGATAAACCGAACTCGATTACCGAAACGAAAGAGAGGGGGTCTCCTTCTCTGGCAATCCTACGTCGCTCGCCTACCGAAAGAATCGCAACCTGGGGAGGATTCACGATGGGCTGGAACCGTTTCACTCCGAACATCCCCAGGTTTGTAAGGGTGATGGTTCCTCCCGATAGATCCGTGGAGGTGAGTTTCCCTTCCTTCCCCCGGAGGGAAAGCCCCTGCCATTCTTCCTGCAGAGCCTGTAACGATTTGGTTCCGCAGTCCCTAAGCACCGGAACGAATAGCCCCAGGGGAGTATCGGTAGCGATCCCTACGTCTATCTGGGAATACATTTCCACCTCACCCCGCCCACGCCAGGAAGCGTTGAGCAAGGGGTACTGTTTCAATGTAAGGGCAAGGAATTTCGCCAGGAGAACGGTGAAGGAAACAGGCATTCCCTTTTCCTTCAGTGCCCGGTGAAAATCTTCCAGTGAGGTTACCTCCACATCCACCCAGAGGGTGAACTGGGGAATGGTCGTCCAGCTCTGTACCATCCGCTCGGCGGCTCTGATCTGGAAAGGGGTGAGGGTGTGAATCGTGGAGGCGTTCGGCGGTGAGGATGCGGCTTGCCCTGTGGGAGCAGCTTCAGGTGCAGGGGTAGAATAGCGAGGCTGAGTGGTTGGTTGAGCTTCCGTCGGTGGAGCCGCCTTTCGAGAGGGAGGGAAGGAGGATGTGGACTGGCGCGGAAGATTTACCAGATCTCGCTCCACGACGGCTCCCTCTGGACCGGTTCCCCGTACGGTGGATAGATCTAACCGGTTCTCCCGGGCTAACCGTTTCGCAAGGGGAGAAGCCGGAATATAGCCGGCCGTCTCAGAGACGGTGTGCGTCTTACTAGGGGGAGGCTCCTCAGAAAAGGAACGCGTTTTACCAGGAAGAGGTGCCTTGCCTTCGGCAGGGGTGGCACTATCAACTGATGCCCCACGATCAGCAGGTGTCTCGGTAGAAGTCAGATAAGCAACAGGCTTCCCCACTTCCTGGGTTCCTCCGGGAGGAACGAGTATTTCTTCTAGAATCCCTTCGGCAGGGGATTCCACCTCTACCACGGCTTTGTCGTTTTCCACCGTGAAGAGGACTTCCCCCTTGGATACAGGATCTCCCACTTTTTTTACCCATTCCATCACGGTACCCTGTGTCATGGTAAGACCCAGTTTGGGCATGAGGATATCGGTACGCATCAGACTCCCTCCCTATAGAGAGCCTTCTTCACAGCCCTTTCGATATCGGAGACTTTGGGAGCCACGTACTCGAGAAGGGGGGGGCTGAAGGGGATGGGGACATTTTTTGTCCCGATCCGGAGGATAGGGGCGTCGAGGTAAAAGAAGGCTTCCTGCTGTATCTGTGCCGCTATTTCCGCTCCCGCTCCCCCATAGACCACTCCCTCATGGGCAATGACGCAACGATGGGTCTTTCGAACGGAGGTGACGATGGTTTCCGCATCGAAGGGCTTTATGGTGAGGAGGTCGATTATCTCTACCTCGATCCCCTCTCTGGCAAGGTTCTGCGCCGCTTCGATCGATTTCTGTACCATGATGGAGTAAGTCACGATGGTCACATCCTTTCCAGTTCTCCGTATTTCGGCTTTCCCCAGGGGGGTAAGGTACTCTTGGTCCGGAACTTCTCCTTTCTGGGGATACAGGAGTTTGTGTTCGAAATAGATCACCGGGTCGTTGCTTCGAATGGCCGATTTCAGGAGTCCCTTGGCCGTGGCAGGGCTAGAGGGGGCAACCAGGATGAGACCCGGAATGTTCATCAACCATCCCTCCACACTCTGGCTGTGTTGGGCGGCCGCGCCCGGAACGATCCCGTCGGGGGCTCGAATTACCAGGGGAATATCCGCCTGTCCGCCGAACATGTACCGATTCTTGGCAATCTGATTCACCACTTCATCGTAGGCAACGGAAATGAAATCCGCGAAGTGCATATCTGCCACGGGCCGTAGTCCGGTTAGGGCCGCCCCCAGGGCAGAGCCGATGATGGCGGTTTCACTGATGGGAGTATCGAGGACACGTCCAGGAAATCGTTCGGGAAGCCCCTTGAATTGCCCGAATATTCCTCCTTGCCGGGCAATGTCTTCCCCCATCACGAATACAGTGGGGTCCCGTTCCATCTCTTCGGTCATGGCCTGCAGGGTAGCTTCGGAAAAGGAAAGGATACTCATGCGAATACCTCCTGGCGGGAGCTAGTTAGATCTTCCAGGGCTTCCTCCGGGGAAGGATACGGTTCCTGTTCGGCGAATTGTACGGCAACTTCCACTTCTTCCCGCGCCTCTTTCCAGAGGGTATCGATCTCCTCGTGTTGAATGAATGATTGTTCCAGAAGGTAGGTAGAGTACCGTCGGATGGGATCGTTTTCTTCCATCTGTTTTTTCACTTCCTCCCTGGTACGGTATTTTTCTGGATCCCCCACATAGTGCCCTTTGACTCTGTAGGTGCGGCATTCCAAAAGGATAGGCCCTTTCCCAGATCGAAGTCGACCGATCAAGGTATGAGCCGCATTGTACACTTCTACGACATTGTTCCCGTCTACCGTGTACCCCTCGATCCCATAGGAGGCCGCTCGATCGGAAATCCGTGAAACGGAAACCCCGTACGATGCAGGAGTTGTGGAGGCGTACTGGTTGTTTTCGTTGACAAAAAGCACGGGCAGTTTCCAGATGGCTGCCATGTTGAGGGCTTCATGAAAGGTCCCCCTGTTGGACGCTCCATCCCCGAAGAAACAAACCGCCACCTGATCGGTTTTCTTCATCCAGGCGGTCATGCCAGCGCCTACCGCAATGGTGAACCCACCCCCTACTACCCCATTGGCTCCCAGCATCCCTACGGAAAAATCGGCGATGTGCATGGAACCGCCTTTCCCCTTGCAGTACCCGCTCCGTTTCCCGTACAGCTCTGCCATCATCCGGTTCATCTGAGCCCCCTTGGCCAGGGCGTGTCCATGGCCGCGGTGCGTGGAGGTGATCCAGTCATCCTTTCGAAGGTTGGCCATGATCCCGGAGGCGGTGGCTTCCTCTCCGATGTACAGATGGACGAATCCTGGGATTCTCTTGGCCAGGAACAGCTCCTCCACCCGGGTTTCGAAACTTCGGATCCGGATCATGGTGCGGAGAAGCTCCTTCTTGCCTTGCGGTGATAGTTCCAGAAACGTATTGGGAAACTCCTTGATTCGTACTCCCATGGTCTGCTCCTTTCGATACCGGCTAAGTGCGTATGAACGCAAGTACAAGTATAGAGGAAGCAATTTTTATGCCTATTTAGGGATAAATACGAGTCTATATTTACATTGCATAAATGGAATTGTGATCATGCAAAAAACGAAAAAATCTTGCGTGTTTCAGATTGTCACAGTATACTGGAACTACTTGTCACGAATCGGAGCATAGTATGATTCAATGGACTGTTTCGAACAGAGTCGTAGAAACTACGATAGAAGGACCTACAGAAATCGGAGCCCTTACCCGGGCGGTTCCCGAAGGCTTCTATAAGACCATCCTGGACTCCATCTCCGATGGGATCATTCTGCTGGATCGGGATGGATACGTTCTGGACATCAATGCCGCAGGTGCGACAATACTGGGAATCGATCGAGAACGAAGCCGGTTTCGCCATGTGAGCGAACTGGTGGACTTCAGGCCGGTGATCCTGGATGTATTGGAATCGGAACAGGGATACATCGAGCGGGAGTTCATCCTGCATAGCCCCTCCCGGGGGAGGCTCCACTTCATCAAATCGGCCATCGTGATCCGGAACGAGGAAGGGGAGATGATAGGGGTGATCGACACCTTCCGGAAGGTGGATTCCGTTCATAACATGATCGCCCGTTTCACCGGAGCAAAGGCAAAGTTCAGTTTCCACGACATCATCGGAAAGGATCCTCTGTTCATGGAGGCTGTCCACCTTTCCCGTCTAGCCAGTGGCAGTTCGGCCAATGTCCTTCTGGAAGGGGAAAGCGGAACGGGAAAAGAGATCTTTGCCCACGCGATTCACAAGGAGAGTGCTCGAAGCAACGGCCCCTTCATCATCGTGAACTGTGCCAGTCTCCCTCTCTCCCTCATCGAAAGCGAACTGTTTGGGTATGAATCGGGGTCTTTCACCGGTGCCCGGAGGGAAGGGTTCGCGGGCAAGTTCGAACAGGCTAACGGGGGCACCCTGTTTCTGGATGAAATAGGGGAAATGCCCCTCGATATGCAGGCAAAACTCCTGCGGGTAATCCAGGACAAGACTTTCACCCGCATCGGAGGGTCGAAGGAAATCACGGTGGATCTCCGTATCATTGCCGCCACCAACAAGAACCTGCAGGAACAGGTTTGGAAAGGGAATTTTCGTGAAGATCTGTACTATCGGTTGAACGTCCTTCGCATCCGGGTGCCTAGCCTCAGGGAGAGGCCGGCGGACATTCCCCTTTTGGTGAGGCATTTTCTCCGAAAGTACGCGTTACGGGATGGCAAACCCATCCCCACGGTAGAGCCCGAAGCCCTTCAACTGCTTTGCTCCCATCAATGGCCTGGCAACGTGCGGGAACTGGAAAACCTCGTGGAGAGGTTGATCGTTCTCAATCGCAAGCCGCACATAGGGGTGAAAGACCTAAAGCCCTATCTGGGGTCTCCCCAAAGAGAGGACACAATCGGTTCGAAAGAAACCGTGAGTACATCTAATGGCAGACTTCGGAGGTTGGAGGCCATCGAACGGGAGGAAATCCGGAAGGCCCTTGCGATCTGTAATGGGAATGTTTCCCATGCCTCGAAGATGTTAGGAATCAGCCGAAACACCCTGTATCGTAAAATGAAGCAATTTCCCTCGGAATTAACGCGCGATCCCCCTCCTTTCAGTTGAGACTCCATGGAGACCACTGGGGAATCGCTTTCGCAGAGGCTTTTGCCTTAGCTGCCTCACTTGAGGGGAGTATAGAGACCCGCCCCTACGGGCAAATAGAGAGAAAGTGAAGGGATGAACGTGATGAAGATCAGGGCCAGGATGGCCGCGATCACCATGGGAATCACGTACCTCACCATCTCGGTGTTTATATCGCTGTGGATCAGGTTAGCCGTCACGTAGAGGTTCACCGCCACAGGGGGGGTAATCTGTCCAATAGCCAACGCAATGACGAATACGATCCCGAAGTACAGGGGATCGATATGGAGCAACTTCAGGGCGGGCAGGATGATGGGCATGAACACATAGGTGATGGAAATGGCATCGAGGAACATCCCGGCTACGATCATCACTGCATTGGTGAGCAGTACGAACACCAGGGGATTGGAAGTGAGACTGGAGACGAGTTTTGCCGCCGCGTCGATCACCCCTAGGGTAGCTGCCGCCCAGGAAAAGATTCCCGCCATGGATACGACGAACATAACCACCGCGGAGGACATCACGGTATCGGAAAGAGCCTGAAACAGTACATTCCAGGTAATCGTGTGGTACACGAAGGTTCCCACGAAGAGGGCATAGAACACTCCCATGATGGCCGCTTCGGTAGGAGTGGCCACACCGGCGTAGATGGAGCCAAGGATGATCACCGGTGCGAGGAGCGCCCAGAAGGAATCGATGAACGCTTTTAAGAGTTCTTTGGGTGTTCCCTTCTCTTCCGTTCCCCGAAAGTTATGGGTTCGGGCCACCCAGTAGGTGGCTATAATAAGAAAGATACCCACGATGATGCCCGGGATGACTCCTCCCAGGAACAGGGCGCCTACGGAAACATCGGTGAGGTTCCCGTACACGATGAAGGCGATGCTGGGGGGGATGATGATGGACAGCCCCGCGCCGGCAGCGATGGTGGAAGCGGCAAAGTACTTGTCGTACCCCTGTTTGATCATGGGTGCGATGAACACGAGACCCAATGCCGCAGCGGTGGCTGGTCCTGAACCGGACACAGCCCCCCAGAAGATGCAGGTGATGACCCCCGCGATGGCCAGCCCCCCGACATTCCTACCCGTCAATAGAATGACGAATCGGGAAATTCCATCCACGATGCGGGATTTTTCCATCAGGTTTCCCGCCAAGATGAAGAAAGGAATGGCTACCAGGGGGAACTTGGCGATGTTGGCCTCGAAGTTCCGGGAAATCATGGCGGTTCCCAGATCGAAGGTGAGGATCGCTCCGATTCCCGCCATACCCAAGGCTGTACCGATGGGAGTCCCGAAGATGATGAGGAGAAGGAAGAGTCCGAATACGATGAGTGGTGCCATGGGTTATCCCTCCTTCCCTTCAGTTTGTTTCAGCATACGGTAGGTGCTTTTTAAAAGTTCCCGGATCACCACAAGGGAAAAAATCGGCGTGCCCAGGCTATAGATCCAAGTGGGGATACCCAGTGCCTCGGAGGTGGTTTTATAGAAGGTGATGTTCTTGTAGATTTCCTGAAGGGAATTCACGATCAGAAAGAGGAACAGGAAGGTTCCCAACAGCCCTCCCCCTATGATAGCCAGCTTTTTCAGGGGAGGAGAGAACAGGTCGAACAGGTTTGTCATCTTCAAGTTTGTGCCTTTCCGAAAAGCCATGGAGATCCCCAACAGGGTGATCCAGACAAACATGTTCACGGTAATTTCTTCGGTGAATGCGATACTGTTCTTGAAAAAGTACCGGTTTATCACGTTGATAAAGGTGATGAGGGACATAATCCCAAGAAGAATCGCTCCGATCAGTTCATCCAGGTGAAAGTTCCTCTTCATCGGCAGGCTCCTTTACGAAAAGAAAAACCGGCCGTTGACCGGCCGGTAGACTAGATAGGTAAGCTTATTTCATATCCGCCACGGCAAGATCGTACAGTTCTTTTCCGATCTGGGGAATCCACTTGTCATAGATGGGTTTCGTGGCATCCTTGAAGGCTTGCAACTCGGCCGGTGTGAGATCCGTGATGATCATTCCTTTTTCTTTAGCGAGCTTGAAGGGTTCGGGGGGGAGTTCTTTCACCTGGAACTTAGTTTTCAGCAGGTTAAGGGACTTGTCCCCGTCGAGGTACGCCCGAGCCAGGGCTTTCTGATACTCTGCCGCTTCCACTGCCGCGTCCTGGATGGCCTTCTTGATCTCCGGGGGGAACTTTTCCCAGAGCTTTAGATTCAGGCCAAAGATCAACGGATCCAGCACGTAGTACCAGTTGGTCATGTACTTATGGTATTCCCAGATCTTTACCACCGTTAGGACAGATTTCGGGTTCTCCTGACCATCAACCACCCCCTGCTGGAACGCGGTAACCGCGTCGGCCCAGTTCATATTGACGGGGTCCGCTCCTAGCTGTTTGAAGATGTCGATGAAGAGGGGAGACCCTACTACCCGGATCTTGAGTCCCGCAACGTCCTTGGGAGTCTTCACTTCCCGCTTGCTGTTGGTGAGTTGCCGGAACCCATTTTCTCCCCAGGCGAGGAACTTCACGCCCCCCTTTTCCAGATCCTCGATGATCTTCTTTCCTGCCTTGCCGTTCTCGATTTTGTCCACGTTCTCGTAGGTGCCGAGGAAGAAGGGCAGGTTGAACAGGTTGAGGGACTTGATGACGGTAGATGCGTTGATGGTGGATTCCACCACAAAGTCGATGGCCCCGTCTGCCACTGCCTGGTACCAGTTGGTCTGTTTCCCGGCCAAGAGGGAAGAACCGAAGTAGGGTTTCACGTTGATCTTGCCCTGGGTTTTCTCTTTGATAAGATCCGCCCACCGCTGAGCGCCGATTCCCCAATCGAAGGCAGGCCCTACATTGACCTGCATGGTGTACTCTGCTTTGGGCTTGAACTCTTCCTTTGCTCCGCCGCTAAACACCTGGGGAGAAGCCAAAAGGAACGCCAGTAGAACCACTCCGAACTTTGCAACTCGTTTCATTCCATGTACCTCCTGCTCTACAGTTTTAGCCTTCCCTTTTTGATCCGTCAAGGAAATTCAAATCAAAATAGAAAGAGTGAAGGCTTAGCTGTTTTAATGCAATATCTGTGCCAATTTTGTGCGCAAGGCCTTCCTCTATTTTTATGGACATCAAACAGTTAGTATGCATATAGGATCCAGAGAATCCCGGTGTTCGGGATTGGAGCAGTTGTGCATCCTTACTGTGAAAAATTGGTGCACTTTTCTACAGTTTTTCTCGGCTCTTTTCCTTGCCCTCAGTGTACAGACTCGTTATTATGAAAGGGTATACCAGAACAATCGATCGAGAGGGGGTAGGTATGCCGCAGTATCAGTATGATGTAGCCATCGTGGGAGCGGGGCCCGGTGGGTATGTAGCGGCCATTCGGGCCAGACAGTTAGGGTTGTCCACCGCCATCATCGAGATGGACAAGCCCGGCGGGGTATGCCTCAACATTGGGTGTATTCCTTCGAAAGCGTTGATCCACCAAGCAGGGTTGTATCGATCTATTTCGTCCCTTAAGGAATTGGGCCTTAAAGTCGACGCTTCCGGATTCTCCTACGAATCGGTATTCAAGAAATCGAGGGCTGCGGCGGAACGCCTCTCCAAAGGGGTACAGTTCCTTCTGAAAAAGAACGGTGTGGAGTACATTGGAGGCAAAGCGACCTTCGAGGATCCCCATACCTTACGGTTGGAAGGAAAGGAAGGCTTACAGAAGGTTACCGCTTCCAGAATCATCCTAGCCACAGGTTCCCGGCCGAAATCCATACCCGGGTTCGATATCGATGAAGACCGCGTTCTTTCCTCAACAGGAGCCCTGATGCTACGGGAGCTGCCCAAGAGGCTTTTGATCCTGGGCGCAGGTGCCATAGGAATCGAGTTCGCCTATGTGATGAATGCCTTCGGGGTGGAGGTGACAGTGGTGGAAATGTTGCCCCAAATCCTTCCGCTAGAGGATCCGGAGGTAGTTCCGGTGGTGGAGAAGGATTTTGTGAAACGGGGGGTCAAGTTCCATGTGGGAACCCGAGCCGTGGGGATGGAACGAACTTCCGACGGAGTGCAGGTTCGTCTTCAGAGGGGAAATGACTCGCCCATTACAGTGGAAGCGGACAAAGTTCTCGTGGCGGTCGGCAGGGCACCGAATACAGAAGGGTTGGGATTGGAAAAAATCGGAGTAGCCCTGGAGAAGGGGTTCGTCAAAGTAGGGGATTACTATGAAACCTCAGTTCGGGGTGTGTATGCCGTTGGGGACGTGGTGCCCACACCTCTCCTTGCCCATGTGGCCTCCAAGGAAGGGGAGATCGCGGTTGAACATATAGCAGGGAAGAATCCTCCCCCTCGCATTCCCCTGGATGAAATTCCTCAGGCTGTGTACTGTGAACCCGAGGTGGCCAGTTTCGGGGTAACGGAAACGGAAGCTCAGAAGAGGGGGCTATCGTACAAGAAGGCGATTTTCCCCTACAGAGGAGTGGGGAAAGCGGTAGCGGTGGAAAGTCCCGAGGGGATGGTGAAGATCCTCTTCGATCCTTCCACAGGAGAGATTCTAGGCGCTCACATCGTGGGATCCCAGGCAACGGAACTGATCCATGAAATCCTCCTCGCAAAAAAGGCAGAGGCAGGGACTGAAGACATAGCGGCTATGATCCACGCACATCCCACCTTATCGGAAGGGGTGATGGAAGCGGCCCGCGCGGCGGAAGGGTGGGCTATCCATATCTAGGTAGTGTGTCCTGTGTGGGAATCATGCGCCCCTCAATAGCCTTTCCTCAATCTGCGATAGAGCCCTGGAGGCTGGGAGGGGTAGGTAGAGGTCCGTGAGGGAAAAGGTGAACGCCGAAGGCTCGGGGTTGATCTCGAGAACGAAGGCACCATGGCTTTTGGCTATCCGAGGCAGGTCAGCTGCAGGATACACTTCCCCTGTGGTACCAATCACGATGAGGCAATCGGTCCGTTCCATTGCGTGGAATGAAGCGGAAAGAGCGTCGGCAGGAATCGGCTCTCCAAAAAACACGAAGTCGGGTTTCAGGAGTCCTTCGCAGGAAGGACAATGGGGAGGCAGGGTTTCTAACGATATCGAGCCAACCGGATGCGTGATCCCGCATGTGAGACACCGGAGGAGTCGTGAGCTCCCGTGGTACTCGATGACCTGTCGACTCCCCGCACGGTAATGTAGGTTGTCGATGTTCTGGGTGACGAGGGTTTTCAGAAGCCCCCTTTTTTCCCAGGCGGCAAGCACACGGTGGGCTTTATTCGGTTGGGCTTTTTGAAATTTCTTGAAAAATACATCTCGAATCACGATCCAGCTTTCCCGGGGGTGGGTTCGAAAGTAGGAGATTTCCAGGACTTCGGGATTGTACGCTTTCCATACTCCCCCCTGTCCACGAAAGGGGGGTATCCCGCTTTCTACCGAGATCCCGGCGCCTGTAAACGCGGTTACATAGTGTGATTCGCCGATCGTCTTTACGGCGCGTTCTAGGTCTGATTCCAGAAATGGCATACCGAACAGAATAAGTTATTCTACTTTTGGTTAGCTATCAGTTGGAAACGAGTTTTCGGTCGATGATTTTATCCAAAGTGTAGCTGGTGAGGATGTCCGATACCCCCTTGGAAACTTCGATCCATATCCCATGAATCGGGCAGGTATCCATTCGAGGGCACCCAACATCTTTTTCCTTCTCTATCTTCGAGCAGTTGGAGCAAGGGGTTAGTTTTACCCCTTCTCCTACGGCTATAAAGATGTCCTGAATGGTGATGTCGTTAGGGTCTTTGGCAAGAACGAACCCTCCCCCTGGGCCACGAACCGATCGGATGATTCCGGCCTTCTTGAGCCTGAAGAAAATTTGCTCGAGGAACTCAGGAGAAATATCCTCTTCCTCGGCAATCTGTTTGATCGATATGGGCCTATCAGACTGAGAGGCGGCCAAGTTTGCCACCGCCCGTAACGCATACCGACCTTTTGTAGTTACTCGCATAGCTCTCCCCTAATAGATTATTATATCACTCAACGAAAAAAAAGGGAAGGGATTTTCTAAAAAATCTCTTATCGGTGTAAAATTAGGAGTTCACCCGTTCCACGTACTCGTTTGTTTCCGTGTTGATCATGATCTTTTCACCCTGTTTGATGAAGATCGGCACCCGTACGGTGAGACCGGTTTCCAGGACGACAGGCTTGGTGGCACCCGTAACGGTGTCTCCCTTCAGCGCTTCATGGGCTTCCTTCACGGTGAGTACGATTTTATAGGGGATCTTGATGTCGATGGGGTTCCCCTCCCAGAAGGTCACGTAATAGCTGTGCCCTTCCTGCAGGTAGTACTGCTTGTCTTCCATCCCTTGACGGGGAACGGTGAACTGTTCGTAGCTTTCGTTATCCATGAAGTAGTACCCCGTGGCATCGGAGTAAAGGAACTGGGCGTTCTTGTCATACACATCCGCCTCTTCGACGGAATCGTTGGTCTTGATGGTTTCCCGTAATACCTGGCCGGTCTTCAAGTTTTTCAGTTTCAGCCGTACAAAGGCAGAACCCTTTCCCGGATTCACGAACTCCCGCTCAACAACCAGGTATGGATCGTTCTTCAATAAAAGACACATACCTTTTTCGATAGCACCTGCTCTAATCATACAATCTGCTTGTTTCCCTCTCTATCTCATTAGGATAAGTTTATTTAGAAACTATATCAGAAAAGGGAAATAAAATCACCCCCTCCAGGGAGTGTTTTCCCGCCAGATGCATAAGGAGCCGATCCACCCCCAAAGCCACTCCGGAACAGAGGGGTAACTCTTCCCCGATTTTACTCTTATACATGTCCCGAAAGGCAATATCCAGAGGATGGGGTATCTTGGCATTTCGTTTCTTTTCCCCTTCCTCTGCGAAGTAAGCATCGATCTCGATCGGATCGGTTTCTTCGGTAAAACAGTTGGCCAATTCTACTCCCCCAACGTACAGTTCCCATCGTTCTCTCCAGGGAGTTCCCGGAATCCGCTTGGCCAGGCATCGGACTTCTGCCGGGTAATCGAGAAGTACCAGGGGGCGAACCTTCGGCAAGTTCGGTTCCACCAGATGCACGAAGATTTGATTGAACGCTTCCTCCCAACTGGAATCCTCCGGAAGGCTGAGTCCTAAGGACTTCGCTTTTTCGATCAAACCTTCACGCCCCAGAGGAGACAGCTCGAAACCTGCGAACTCCTCGAAAGCTTCCTCCATTCGTATGCGCAGGAAAGGAGGTCGAAGTACCCGGAGATCGGGTGAGAGTAAATTCCGGCTGGGGAGATGCTCTAGCAAGTACTGGAAGTAATCTTCCGTTACATCGATGGAGGTGAGGTAATCGGCTCCCTGGGTGTAATATTCCAGTAGGGTGAACTCGGGATTATGGAGTCTTCCGATGGACTCTGCGTTTCTGAAGGATCTACTGATTTGAAAGAGGGAAGGCCACCCCTTTGCCAGAAGCCGTTTCATCCACACTTCGGGGGAGGGAGTCAGGTATAGGGGAAGGGGTTCCCGATCCGGATGGACAAAGAAGGTCTCGAATACCTCTATAGCGGACTCCGGGATCAGGGCAGGAGAAAGGATCGGCGTCTCCACTTCGAGGTATCCTCGGCCTGAAAAGAACTCCCGGGTGATTCGATTCACATGGGAGCGCAAGCGGGCTACTTGGGGATCCATAGGCCTAACCATACAGAAATTCCATGATTTTCGGAATATGGATTGCCTCCCGGGGAATTAGGTTGTAGGATACTTTTCTATGAAGAGTGTATACCTGTTACGACACGCAAAGGCAAAAAAGGACATTCCCGATCTTCCCGATATCGAACGTCCTTTGATGAAGCGGGGACGGGCAGACGCGGAACAGATAGGATTACTCTTGAAGCGACGGGGGGTGAGGTTCGATCGGGTTCTCTGCAGTCCTGCCCTGCGAGCACGGGAAACGGTGCAGCTCCTATTACCCTTCGTTCACTTTTCTCTTCGGTCAGTGGAGTATGTGGATGAGCTGTATCCTGCCTCGGGAGAAGAGATCCAGCAGATTCTTTCTTCCTTAAGGGAGGGGGATACTGTTCTTGTGTGTGGGCACAATCCAGCCATCGAGGAACTTGCTGCTCGGTGGGCTGGCAAGGCATTGGAAAAGTTCCGCACCTGTGGCTGCTTTTACGCCCGTTTCCCCATCGACCGGTGGGATCAACTTTCTTCCAGTTCCCCTACGGAATGGGAGTATTTCGATCCCGACACCCCATAAATCGGCCGATGGCCGACAAATCCTATTGACCTTGCAAAGGACTCTTTAGTAGGATGCTCGCATGCCAGGACCCAAACCCGTTCTACAGGATACTGCCCGCATAGGGATAGTAAACAGAGGAGAAGCTGCGATCCGTTTCATTCGAGCCGTACGGGATTTCAACCGTCTGGAAGGGACGGATCTCAAGACCGTCGCGTTCTTTACGGAGCAGGACAAGAATGCTCTATTCAGCCGGGAGGCGGATTTTGCCTACTCCTTACAGGATTTTCCCTCCTTCCAGAAGGGGAAAGGAAGCCCCTATCTGGATCGGACTTTGCTCCTGCAGGCACTTACCCGTACCGGATGTACGGCTGTGTGGGTGGGTTGGGGGTTCCTGGCGGAGGATGCCGAGTTTGCCTCCCTCGTGGAACAGGAAGGGCTCGTGTTCCTCGGTCCCGATTCTAGGGCGATGGCCCTGTTGGGAGACAAGATCGCGGCGAAAGAATTGGCCGAAAAGGCCGAAGTACCCATTTGCCCCTGGAGCCGGGGGCCTGTTGCGAGTCTTCCCGAAGCGAAAGAGGTAGCGGACCGCATCGGGTATCCGGTAATCGTGAAGGCTGCCAATGCGGGAGGGGGAAGAGGGATACGGTTTGTATTGAAGCCGCAGGACCTAGGACCCCAGTTCCAGTCCGCAGTAGAGGAAACCTTCAGAATCACGGGGAATCGGATAGTGTTTATCGAAAGGCTTGTGCAGAAGGGAAGGCATCTGGAAGTGCAGGTTCTGGCAGATCGCCATGGGAATGTGAGGACCTTCGGGGTTAGGGATTGCTCGGTCCAGAGAAAGAACCAGAAGATCATCGAAGAAACCCCACCCCCCGGCTTGTCTCCCGATACGATTGGCAGGATGGAAGCGGCTGCCCTGCGCCTAGTGAAAGCTGCCCAGTATGAAAGCGCAGGAACCGTCGAGTTCCTCTACGATCTGCATCGGGACGAGTTCTACTTCATGGAGGTGAACACCCGGCTTCAGGTGGAACATCCCATCACGGAACAGCTCTACGGGATAGATCTCGTGCAGGGACAGATCCGGGTAGCCCGTGGCGAGAGCATAGCGGGTCTCAGGGCAGAGCCCCGGGGAACGGTGATCGAGGTTCGTCTCAACGCGGAAGATCCAGCAAGAGATTTCCGTCCCTCCCCAGGGTTCGTTTCTTTGTTTCGTCCCCCCGCGGGTCCGGGAATCAGAGTCGACTCAGGGATCGATCAGGGGACTGAGATTCCTCCGGATTTCGATTCCATGGTAGCCAAGGTGATTGCCTCCGGGCCCGATCGAGCTAGCACTCTTGCGAGGCTGGAACGGGCGCTAGCGGAGATGAAAATCCGTATCGAGGGGGGCACTACCAACAGAGCGTTCCTGTTAGGATTACTCCGTAACCCGGAGATACGGAAGGGCGGTGTGCATACACGGTTCGTGGAGGAACTTCTTTCCGCGGGGAAAGAAATGTTCCCTACTCCGGATTGGGACATAGCCGTAGTGGTTGGGGCTATCGAACGGTACCTGGAAAGAGCCCGGGAGGAGGTAGCGAACTTCACTCAGCAGATGCTTACCTTTGGATCTCCGCGGGATCTACGACCCGGCGCGGGGTTTGACGTGGAAGTATCGGCAAAGGGGATTCGATACTCTTTCCTCGTACAGGGGCTGGATGAGGAAACATTCCTATTGAAGAATGAGCACAGCTTTATCGTTCGGTATCAAAAAAAGCCGGAGGAGTCTCAGCTTTGGGCCGCGGGCAATCGATATTCGGTTCAGATCGTCGAACGAGGGGATGTCCTCCAGGTAGAGGTGAATGGAATCCCCTACGAACTGGAGTTCACCGCCGGGGGTATTGTAAAAGCCCCCTCCCCCGGGGTGGTTCTTTCTGTTCCCGTCAACGTGGGTGACCAGGTAGAAAAGGGAGATGTACTCCTGACCCTCGAAGCGATGAAGATGGAGGTGGTGGTCCCTGCATCCATAGGGGGAGTCGTCCGGGAAGTGAAGGTCCGTTCGGGGGAACAGGTAGGAGCCGGACAGATCCTGGTGCTACTGGATGCGAGGGAGCAGGAAGGTGAAAGTGAAGCACCGCCTAAAGGTGAACGCCTTAGGTTTCAGCGACTTCGGCAGGTAGAAGTAGAGCATCAGTGGGAAGCGCTGAAGGGTATGGTGAAAGCGGTACTCTTGGGGTATGATGGAATCCTTCAAGTAGCGGAACTCTATCGGGAGATAAAGAGCTTTCAACAAACGCATCCTTCCTTCGAAGATAGGATGAGAGCCCTCTGGATGGAAGCATTGACCATTTTTGTCACCATCGAGCGCTTGTTTTCCACCCACCAGGTGGATTCCGAAGGGGAACTCGTACCCGTTTCGGCTTTGGAACTTCTTTCCCATTACTTCAAACGGACGGTGGATCGCAAAAAAGGATTTCCCCCTCCCTTTTTAGTCTCCCTCGAAGGAGCCTTTCGACTGTATGGGGTGGATGTGGATGTGGATACCGATAGGGCTCGAAGGGTTCTATACCGGCTATTCAAATCGAGAGCCGCTTTATCGGCAAAACAGGACTTACTGTTGAACATCCTTGGGGCTCCCCAGGATCTAGAGGGAATCCGAGAGAACCTTTCGGACATCCTGGATGAGATAGCCCTGATTTCTCAGCCTTCTAGACAGACCCTGGCCGATGCAGCCATCAATGCCCGGTACCATCTTTTCGACCGGTTCATCCTACAGAGCATACGGGAACAGAAAAGCGCACGAGTGGGAAGGATCCTCTCCCTCTTACAGAAAGGAGAATCCATCGGAAGGACATCGGAGACCCTGCTGGAGAGGCTTCTGGACCTAGGGGAACAGGCAGCGGTACCTGAACTGTTACGGATCCTGAAGCAGGGCTCCCCCTCGTTAGGAAACCTGGCCTTGGAAGCCCTCTCTCGAAGACTCCACCGGGACCGAAGGGTGGATTCTGTCTCTGTGATGAATCGAAAGGGAATACGGATTGCCGAGGTGAAGAGCCGCGATGGGGGTGAACGATTCTGTACGTTGGTTACCTGCCTGGAACCATCCGATGCAATTTCAGGGGTGAAAGCCCTCTGGGAACATGGTCTCGATTCTTATGGCAAGGTTGGAACCGAAACCCAGGAATGGGTGGTGTACACAGAGGATGAGGAACCCTCTAGAACCTTCGATATCTTTCATCGGGTGCTGGAAGAAGAAGCACGGTCTTTCGGTCAATCCCCTCCTTGCAGTTGGGTGTCATTGGGAGTGTCCGATAAGGCGAGGAAGGTAACGTACCGCACGTGGGTTTTGAAAGAGGAGGACTCGAATCTGCGGTTCGTCGAGGATGGGGGCAGGTTACAGTTCGGTCCTCTGCAGTACCGAGAGTTACGCCTCTATCGGCTTACAAATTTTCAACTGGAGTATCTCGCGGGGGGGGAGGAGTACCATCTGGTCCGGGGAGTGGCGAAAGAGAATTCCAAGGACGAACGAATTTTTGCCTTTGTGGAAGTCTCCACTACCCGGCCCGAGTTCACCTCGGATGGTAGAATCGGCAGGATGGTCGCCTTCGAACATGTATTCATGGAAGCGATCTATGCCTTCAGAAAGGAGCAGATAAAACGGAAACACCGTTTGTTTTGGAATAGGATCGTCATTCATATCAGACCGGTACTGGATGTTTCCGTGCAGGTGATCCAGGAATACGCGGAACGTATGGCCGCCCGAACCTTGGGGTTGGGGATGGAAAGACTCACCCTCTACTGTAGGTTCGTGAATCCGGATCGGCAGATTCGAGAGAGGGAGCTACTGTTCGACAATATCGTGGGAACGAACTTTACCATCCGTGACCGGGAGCCTTCTCGCAGGCCGATGGAACCCATGGATTCCTATGTTGCAAAGGTGGTGCGGGCACGGCAGAGGGGAACTGTCTATCCCTATGAGATTATCCGAATGCTCACTTCCGAATCGAACGATTCCAGACGCACTTCGTATCTGCCAGGGACATTCGAAGAGTATGATCTATCACCCTCGGAAGGTTCTTCCCCTGCAAAACCGGCCTATCGAAGTGTGAAGGGAAGGCCCTATGGGATGAATACAGCAAACATCGTGTTTGGCATCATCGAAAATCCCCTTTCCGATGGCCGCATCGTGAAGCGGGTGATCATCCTCTCGGATCCTACCAACGATTTGGGATCCCTCGCCGAAGGGGAGTGCAGGAGGGTCAATGCGGCCATCGATCTGGCAGAGGATTTAGGATTGCCGGTAGAGTTTCTCCCCGTTTCCGCCGGTGCTCGGATAGATATGGATTCCGGAACGGAGAATCTTGATTGGACCGCTGCCACGTTGAAACGAATCATCGAATTCACCCAGAAAGGGGGAGTGATCCATGTGATCGTAGCAGGAACCAACGTGGGCGCCCAATCGTACTGGAATGCCGAAGCCACCATGTTGATGCATACGAAGGGCCTGCTGATCATGACGGAAACCGCGTCGATGCTACTCACAGGAAAGAAGGCGCTGGATTTTTCCGGAAGTGTGAGCGCGGAGGACAATCTGGGGATCGGCGGGGCTACGAAGATCATGGAACCCAATGGGGAAGCTCAGATCAAGGTAAAGGATCTTCAGGAGGCCTACGAAGTCCTGTTCCACCATTACTCCCTCACTTATGCGGAACCGGGAAAAGGGTGGCCTGCCCGAGTGCCCACTTCGGATCCCATCGACCGCGATGTGTCCACCTTCCCCTATCGGGATACCAATGGGCAGGGCTTTTCCACTGTGGGAGATATTTTCAGTGCTAAGCTTAATCCCGAACGCAAGAAACCCTTTGAGATCCGACAGGTAATGACTGCCCTCATCGATCAGGACTCCAGGCCATTGGAACGATGGGCCGGGATGCGGGATGCGGAAACCTCTGTGGTATGGGAAGCGAGGATCGGCGGATACGCCGTTGGCCTCATCGGGATCGAAAGCAAACCTATCCCCCGAAAAGGGGAAATCCCCTACGATGGCCCTGAGAGTTGGAGCGGGGGTACCCTTTTCCCCCTGAGTTCGAAGAAAACGGCCCGGGCAATCAATAGCTGGAGCGGCAGACTCCCCGTGGTGTTTCTTGCCAACCTGAGTGGATTCGATGGATCTCCCGAGTCCCTCCGTAAATTGCAATTGGAGTATGGAGCGGAGATCGGAAGGGCAGTGGTAAACTTCAAGGGGCCCATCATTTTCGTGGTCATTGCCCGGTACCATGGGGGGGCGTATGTGGTTTTTTCCAAATACTTGAATCAGGAGCTCCATGTGGTAGCCCTCGAGGGAGCCTATGCATCGGTAATCGGAGGGGCTCCTGCGGCCGCGGTGGTATTCCCATCCCAGGTGTTGAAGGAAACCTACGCGGACCCAGAAGTTCAAAGAGCCCAGGAACGGTTACGGACAGACAAAAGTTTCACCCAGAAAGAATTCGATGAAATATTCAGAAAGGTACACAGCGAGAAGCAGTTCTCCCTGGCTTCCAAGTTCGACCGTATCCATTCGGTAGAACGGGCCCTCCAGGTAGGGTCTATCGATGCTATCATTCCTGTTTCTCGATTACGACCCTATATCGTGGAACGGATCGAGAAGGGGCTCACTTCTTCTTCGGTTCGATAAAACTCACGTTCACGAGGAAAGGCCCATAGTTGGTACTGAAAGGTATTCCCACGATCGGTGCCCGTTCCGGCCACATGACGGAATGGTTCTCCCCCTGTACGACAAAGGGTACCGATACTTTGATGTTGTATTCGGTCAGCTTACCGGAGGCATTGCCGGCAATCACATTCACTAGCTCCCCAATCATTCCATTGATTACCTCTTCCCGTTCTTCGTCGTCCTTGCAGGTAATGCCGGTTTTTTCCAGGAGCTTTTCCGTAAGGTAACGGGTCAAGCGGATCACCACCACGCCGATCACGGGTCCGGTGAGAACCATCACCCCGGAGACATCCCACCGATGGGTGTTGGATTTTTCCATTAAAAAAGCCTTTCCTGGAATCGGTTCGATTCCGAAGGTTTGCCGAAACAGTTGAAGGGTCGCCTCGAGAAATGGGTTGATATATTCCGCTTTCATCTTTATCAAAAAACCCTGCGATGATTAAAACCTCTTTCCTGCAGGCTCAGTGTAACTGGTTTTTCGAAAATTGTCATCTGGAATTAGCGCAGAAATTGACCCGCGGGGAATAACGAACAAGGGCTGCCGGGAAGGGCAGCCCTTGACCATACCTCTACCGAAAGGGCCCGCTCGCGGAACTGTCCCGAAAGCACGGCAGAGGATCCACCAGTTTCCAAAAGTGGTCAATCTGCCGAAAGGGCCCGTTCCGTTGCCGGATCGAAGAAGATCGCTTTTTCCATGTTCGGTATGAGATCGATCTTCTGCCCGACCTTGAAGGTATGATGGGGCGGTACCCGGGCGATCATTTGATGTTTTCCCGTATTGACATACAGATGAATTTCTGCCCCCAAAGGTTCCACCACTTCGATAGTGGACTGCATGCTCTTTCCGGGGATTTCCTTCTCTGTGTATACTAGATCTTCAGGCCGGATACCGAAGGTTAATTCCTTGCCTATGAAGGGTCTGACAAGATCGATATTCCGTCCCACGATTTGTACCTTGAAGGTCCCTTCATCCACGATGAGGGCTCCCCCCGATTCCAGAATCCGCACATTGAGGAAGTTCATGGGAGGAGAACCGATAAACCCTGCCACGAATCTGTTCACTGGATAGTTGTAGAGGTGAAGGGGATCCCCGATCTGCTGGATATAACCGTCTTTCATTACCACGATTTTATCCCCCATGGTCATGGCTTCTACCTGGTCGTGGGTTACATAGATCATCGTGGCCTGTAGACGGTTGTGGAGAGCGGAGATTTCGGCCCTCATTTGAACCCGGAGCTTGGCGTCGAGGTTACTGAGGGGCTCGTCGAAGAGGAAGACCTTTGGATGGCGGACGATCGCTCTACCGACAGCTACCCGTTGCCGTTGCCCTCCGGAAAGCGCTTTCGGTTTGCGGTCCAAGAGCATTTCGATATCCAGGATCTTGGCTGCCTCTTTCACCCGCCGATCGATCTCCTCTTTGGGGAACTTGCGGATTTTCAAGCCAAATGCCATGTTGTCGTACACGGTCATGTGCGGGTAGAGGGCATAGTTTTGGAATACCATGGCGATATCCCGATCCTTTGGGGGCACATCGTTCATGAGCTTCCCATCGATGTACAGTTCCCCCTCGGTAATGTCTTCCAATCCGGCGATCATTCGGAGGGTTGTCGTCTTTCCGCACCCGGAAGGACCGACCAGAACGACAAACTCCTTGTCCTGGATGGTGATATTAGCATTGTTCACCGCCCGGACCCCACCTTCATACACTTTGCTTATGTTTTTTAGTTCTACTGTAGCCATACGGCCTCCTCGAAAATTATTCTATAAGCCCTATGGTAGGTGACTTTGCCACTCTTGTCAATGAAAATAAAGCATAGGGAAACAGACAGTGTCGCCTTTTACCGAATTGGTTTTGCCAATAACCAGGTTTTTAATCGATCCTCCAGGATTCCTGAAGGTTTCTCGTTCTGCAATTGGTCGAGAAGAAAGGGTAGAAGGACTTTTTTCTTCAATTCTGCCCATCCAAAGGGTACGGGAGGAGGGAAATCCAGTAATTCCGCCGGAGGAACATGCCCCAAGAGGTGGGGATACAAGCGGGGGTACTCTTTTTCATTGACCTCCTGCAGGGCACTGAATCCCGAAAATAGGCCGAATGAGTAGGTAAACTTGGTAGTAGAAGCGTCGAGGAGTTTTTTTTGGGTAGCGGGTTGGAAGAACCAGCTGATGAAGGCTTCCGCTCCTTTGGGATTCGAAGCCTTATCCAGGATACCAATGTAGAGAATGTTCTCCAATGCAAGGATCTTTCCTTTATGCCCGATCCATCGGAAGTTCAGACCTAGACGCCTGTTTTCAGGAAGAAGGAAGAAGGTCGAAGCTGTGGAGTACGCGTAATGTGCCCATCCCAACGTCACCTGGCGATAGGGAGGGGTAGTGAGGTATTTCTCTTTGTATTGAAGCTCGCTTGCAGGCCCTCCGTTATCTTCCCGTGACCATTCTTTTAGAAAATCCAGTGCTTGCGTGAGGTTTTTAAGGTTGTACTTCAGCACCTGGGTAGAGTCTTCTGTGTAGGCAGTTCCAAAAAGCTGGGTAGTAAGGAGGAGGAAGTCCCCATACCAGAGAGGGGAAAAACCCATGTGTACAAATTTGCCGGATTCGATTTTGTTGTAGGATTTGGAGATTGCTCTGATGTCCAGAAGGTTTAGCAGGAACAACTCGTTCTCTTTACCGGGAAAACGGTTATCGTAGAGGAGGATCGGCAGGTCGAAAGACACGGGTAACAGGTACTGACGGTTTTCCCGTTTCCCTAATTTCAAGAGTCCCGGATAGAAATCCCGCAAGGGTATTTTCCGTTCGAAAAAAAGACCATCCAGGGGTTTGAACTTCTTGATGGTATCGCTGCCGGTGAGGTACTCGGAAATAATGAGATCCGGAAATGCCCCCTCTGTGGGAATGGAAACAGGCGAATCGGGGGTGAATCGGAGTTCTATTCGATAGTCGTCCTGGTCCGTGTTGAAGGTTTCGATATAGGCGGCAACTTCCTTACGATTCGTGGAAAGGACTACGGTACTGGGGGAGGAGCTTTTACACCCTTGAAGGAAACTGATAGCGAGGATCCCCAGAAAAAATTGGAACGAAAGCGAACGATTCTTCATGGTATTAGGGGAACCTTACGAAAGGGACTGGACCTTGTCAATCCTGATTGCCCAAAAGGAGATAATGAGAGTACTTTACAAGTATGGTGAAAACAGAGCGGTATAACTCCTATGCTCGATACTTGAAAGAGAAATATGGAGGGAAGACCTACCGAATCGGGGTGGATGCGGGGTTTTCCTGTCCGAACCGAGGCCCCGATCGTAGACAGAGTGGGTGTTCCTACTGTGACGTGGATGGATCCCGGTCCCCCTACCTGGGATCTCTTACGGATATCGGAGAACAGATACGGAGAGGAATGGAATTCCTGCGAACCCGGTACAAAGCGGATCGGTTCATCCTTTATTTCCAGGCTTACACGAACACCTTCGCGAAAGCGGAAGATCTGCGAACCCTCTATTCCTATGGATTGTCCCTGGGAGACTTCAAGGAACTCATCGTTTCCACCCGACCGGATTGTGTGGATCCAGAAATCGTGGATGTTCTTGCCTCATTTCGATCCCAGGTAGAGGATGTGTGGGTGGAGTTAGGTTTACAGTCCGCAAATGAAAAAACCCTCCAACGGATTCGACGGGGACACGGTAGGATAGAGTTCGAACGAGGGTTCTCTCTTCTGAGGTCCAGAAAACTCAAGGTTGCCGTTCATCTCATATTCGGTCTTCCAGGAGAAGGGTGGGAGGAAATCCGGAAAACCATCCGGTACGTGGCCCAATTCAGGCCGGATGGAATCAAGATCCATAACCTCCATATCCCCTTCCAGGCTCCCTTGTTTCAGGAATTCTTGCTAGGAGAGCTTTCAATCCCCTGTGCCGAGAGACACCTTCAGTACGTGGTGAAGGCCTTGGAACTACTGCCCCCAGAAACTCTCATCATGCGGTTTACCTGCGATACACCGAAAGACAGGCTCGCATTCCCGCGAAGGTTTCCAGACAAGGCAACCTTTCTCGCTCGCCTGTCCCAGAAGCTAGCCGAGCAGGATACCTGGCAGGGAAGATTATTCGATCCTTCCAAACCCCCAGAATACAGGGGGAGCTAGGAACCTTGAAAGGGCGGACGCCTGAAAAGAAGGGGTAATTCTCGTTCCTTATCCAGCGAGTTCATCTGCAGTACGGAAGATTTCCTGGTAGAGATCATCCAACTGGGACACATCCACACTGGCGAATGCCACTCGGAGGAAACAGTCCTGAAGGTTGATGGTTCCGATTCCCTTTTCCAGGAGGTGTTTGCGCAATGCTTCTGCGGATATCCCGTTACAGCGGAAGCTCATGAAATACCCCGAGTTGAAGGGTACTTCCTCCAGGGCTTTCCCGTTCTTTCTATTCTTGAGAATTTCTTTCACCTTCAGATATCGTTCCCGAAGGATCTGGTATTTGGCTTCTTTTTCTTGAGCGTAGGAGGGGCTCTTCATTACCCGGATCATGATACTCTGGGCAAGGCGAGAGGAGTTAGAAATATTGGTGCGAAGCACCGCAGAGGCTTTCACCATGAGGGCATCGAAGTGTTCTTTTTCTAGACCTCTCCCCCCAAAGGTGAGGAAGGCTACTCTGAACCCCCAGACAAAGTCTTCCTTGGTGGACCCATCCACCTTGACTGCTAGCACTCGGGGATGAAGGTTTGCAAGGTAGGCAAAGCTGGATTGTGTCTCTGTCCCCTCTTCATAGAAAAGGCCATAGTAAGCATCGTCCGAAAGAGTGAGGATAGAAAGCCCTTCCTCGGCACACTGGTACACTACCTCTGCCAGTCGTTTTGCTTCCTGCACCGTGGGAGAGTATCCTGCCGGGTTGTTGGGGAAGTTTAGAAGGAGTACTACTTTCCCTTTGGATGTATGGTTCAGTATCTCTTTCTTTAAACCTTCCAGGTTGTAAGTGCCCTGGGAATTGAAAAAAGGGTAGGTAACGATGTTCGCTTGGTTACGGTCCTTGAAGATCAATTCGTAGTTGTCCCAGAACATATCGGGAATGATCACCACATCGTCTTTTTCCACGAAAAGATCCGCCGCGGTGGAGATCCCTGGAGTCAATCCCGGCACGACCATGGGAAGAGAAATACGATCTTCCTTCAAGGATGGGTTTTTTCGCAGAAGTTCCTTTTTCCAGAGTTGACGGAGCTCATCCACCCCTGTAACGGGGGCGTAAGCCACCGATTCGGAGGGCGAAAAAGGGGCTGTCAGGGCTTGTACGGAAGGAAGGATCATGGGTCTGCCCTGCTCGTAAGCCATACCGATGGTGGCATTGTGGCGAGTGGCCTTCTTGGTAGCTTCGGCGGATTGCGCCACGATGCCTTTGGGGAAATACATCCGTTTTCCTGTCTCTGAAAGGAGCCGATACGCTACGGTGGATTTCAATGTTTCATTCAATTCTTTTGCCAGTGGATTCATAAGGTTTCTATATTATAGTAAAATATTCTTGTCAAGGCGAATCCTTAAAGGAGAAGACTCTGCATGCAGCATGCCCTTTCCAGGTTGCTTATACCCACCACACCCACCCTCTTGAGTATCCTGGCCCTTTCGGGGCTTGAACTGATTCTCCGTCTCCGGGGGATGGGGTATGACACCCTTGGGCCCCTCCTTCTTTTCGGGATCGTGTTCAGTTCCGTGTTCGTCGATGGAATCCAGGGATACTATACGGCCTTCGGAATATCCCTGGTGAGCGCTCTTCTGGCCAGTAGTGAGGAACAGGGAGCTGTCCGGATCTTTGGCTTGACGACGTTGGGTGTTACATTCTGTATCGCCCGACTCAAGTACTTGAGGTACAAAGCCATCCTACAATCGGAACGGGCCGAGGTGCTCTATCGGTTAAGCCGGGATTTGACTCGGAGGAACGGAAAACTCGCTCTCCTGTATTCGGCAGCCACAATTCTCAGGAAAGAAGTGCCCGATACCCTGGATTTCTACCTGGTTGAAGGGAATCAAATCTTGAAACTGCACGGTACAGAACTGAAACCGGTGGATGAACACCTCCGCACACTCCCTGATTGGGTGTGTCGTACGGGTGAGGCGGCTGGGAGGGGTACGGAGACTCTCTCGGGGGCGGACGCTCTGTTTCTCCCTCTAGGGACAGATCAACACCGGTTTGGGGCCTTGAGCGTTCAGTTCCGGGACCCGTCGGATTACTACGACCAGGACAAGCGGAAGGTGTATGAAACCATCGCAAAGCAGATCGGAGAAGCCCTAGAACGAGATCAGGAGGCAGTGAACGGCTTTCAAACGAATCTGGCGCAGGAAGGAGAAAAACTCCGCAGCTCCCTTCTACGGTCTCTCTCCCACGATCTGCGTACCCCGTTGACAGGGATTCAGGGATCCATCGAACTGTTGAAGATGAAGCTTGGAGAAGGGGATACTCCGGAGAATCATGAACTCCTGGAAAGCGTTTCGGAGGAACTCGGCTGGCTCCTTCGGATGATGGACAATATCTTGAGTTTGACGAGGTTCGAGTCGGAACGGGTGATCCTCCGGAAGGAATCGGAACCGGTGGAGGATGTGGTAGGATCTGCCGTGCGAGTGCTTTCGAAACGGCTAGCCACGCATCCAATCGAAATCAGGCTCCCCGATTCTATCCTGATGGTTCCCATGGAGAGCGCCCTGATCGAACAGGTGCTGGTAAATCTTCTGGATAACGCAGCGAAGTATTCTGACCCCCACACTCCTATCGAAATCGAAGTGAAGGTGGAAGGGGATATGGCTGTATTCAGTGTTTCCGATAGGGGTAGAGGGATTGCGTTGGAGGATCTGGGTAGGGTGTTCGAAAAGTTTGAACGCGGCAAGCCGGAAGAGATTCGGGGGATTCGAGGAACGGGATTGGGACTTTCCATCTGCAAGGCCATCATAGAAGCCCATGGGGGGACGATACAGGCGATTCCTAGGGAAGGTGGGGGAACCATATTCCGATTTACCCTACCCCTGGAGGTGGAGACGAATGGATAATGCACCGCTAATCCTCATAATCGAAGATGAACGGCACATTCGTAATTTCCTGAGGTCTGCTCTGAAGACCCAATCGTATCGGGTGCTGGAAGCGGAGAAGGGGAGGGAGGGCCTGTCACTGGCCGCTTCCTATGTTCCGGATGTGGTGCTTCTGGATCTGGGGCTCCCGGATATGGATGGGATAGAGGTGATCAAGGAACTCAGGGTGTGGTTTACAGCCCCCATTCTTATCCTTTCTGCCCGGGGACAGGAACGAGACAAGATTGCCGCCCTCGATGCCGGAGCGGATGACTACCTGACTAAACCCTTTGGGGTGGGTGAACTCTTGGCAAGGATCCGTGTCGCTTTGAGGAATCGAGCTCGTCGGGAGGTGACAGAGGGGGGAGGAACGGTGTTTGCCGTGGGAGGGCTCAAAGTGGATCTGGAAGCCCGGCGAGTGTTCGTGGATGACGAGGAGGTCCATCTAACCCCCATCGAATTCAAACTTCTCACCGTGCTGGTGAAAAATGCGGGCAAAGTGGTAACCCACATGCATCTACTTCGGGAAGTATGGGGGCCTGCCAGCGTAGACCAGCTCCATTACGTACGAATCTACATGGCAGGGCTGCGGAAGAAATTGGAGAAGGATCCGGCCAGACCCCGGTATCTACTTACGGAGGTGGGAGTGGGGTATCGTCTCGCTGATGAGTAGGACGCTCTACCGGCCGCTTTCGGCTTCAGGGTTCTTTTCCGGACAGGTCCTTTTCATGGTGAATTTGGTATTGTTCCAGAAAGATATCCAGAGCGGCAAAGAAAAAAATGAGGATCATAGGACCTAGAATGATTCCCTGAAATCCGAAGTACTGGAGCGCTCCTAGAATCGAAAAGAAAATCAAGAGGGGATGGATTTTTATTCGATCCTGCAGGATCAAGGGCCGTAGGAAATTGTCTACCGTGGAAACGAAGAAGGTACATAGGGCAGCCATAAGCAACGCCCCTGAGGTGTCTCCGGAAAGGAACTTAACCACTGCTACCGGGATCCAGATTCCCGCAGCTCCGATCATGGGGATGAAGGCGAAGAATAGAATCAGGAGTGCCAGGAGGAGAAAGGCGGGGACATGGAACAGGTAGAAAAGGATTCCTGCGGCGGTAGCCTGGTAAAGAGCCACGAGGAAGTAGCCGGTAACCAGGTGCCGGGTAGTCTCTTTGAAACGGTTAACGAACACGAGCAATAACTCCTTGTTTAGGGGAACCGCACGCATGAACAGGCTCAGAAGATACTTCCCGTCTAACAGAAGGAAAAACAGAGTGAACACCATAAATAGGAGGGTAATGAAAAAGTTTGTCACGTTGCGGACCATCTGGGTGGAGAATCGGAAGAGGAAATCTGTACTCTGCCGCAGGAAAGTGATGATGGTTTTGGGAAGATCTATTTTGGAAAGGTCCACTGCGTTGAAGGTGATTTCCCGGATTGTATGGACCAGTGCATCGTCGGGTCGGAAAGAAAGCCCTTTTGCACTTCGTTTGACGAATCCTTCCAGGACGTGGAGGAGTTGAAAAGTTTGTTTGAAGGCGCCCTGGAGGATGAAAAAGAGAGGTAGGATGATCAGGGTAATCACGAGGAGGGCAAAGATCGCGGCCAAAATGTTCTGATAGATGGTGTATCCCCTTGCCTTGGGAGAGATCCATTTCAAGCAGCGCTGATACACGGGGTTGATGAGGATGTAGAACAGAAGGGACCATAGGAGAGTGGAGAAGAAAGGACTAAAAATGACCAACAGCAGGATAGTAAGACCCAGGAACAGGGCAAGGAAAATCAGTTTTTGGATATCCAGTTTTTCCATACGAATCAGAAGTATCTTACCTTGCTTGCCAACTTTTTCATAGTGTACTCCGCTGCGGCACGGAGAATTGGATCCGGAGAGTTTGCGTATTCCCTTAGAAGAGACAGCTGTCGAGAGATCCAGGTTGACGAAACTGGTTGATGGGATAGAGCGAGCAGCGCGTTTCGCTTGAGTGTATGGGGATGCATCCATCCCGTATCCAGTACGGAATATCGGAATATCCCCTTGCGAAGGGTTGCATCCGGCGCTTCAAGGACTTTCCCTAATTCGATCCCCCTTCCCAAATACCCCCACTTTTCGGATGGTGTATGGTGGAGGAGTGGGTTTGTATCATGCGCCATAGGTTGAGGACTATTGTGAGGACAAACCTCCTGGCATATATCGCAACCGTAGAATAGGGTTCCCCATTTCGGCAGGATTTTTTCCGGAACGGGGTACAGGTGGGAAGCGTAGGCCTGAAGGCATCGACTTGTATCCACAACACCGGGAACTTCCAGCGCTCCCGCGGGACAGGCTTCCAGGCAGGCTCTGCAGCTTCCGCAGAGAGGAAACGTCTCTCCCTTGTTCGGTGGGGTTCCGAAGGAGGTTTCTGGCGGTTCATTCGTATCGGAGAACAGGACCCCTCCCAATACGAGGAAGGTGCCGAAGGGCTTAACGATGACGAGGGAGTGTTTCCCCCTCACCCCCAAACCGCTTAGGAGGGCAAAGGTTTTTTCAGGGTAGGGTGAATTGCAGTAGATCCGTCCCGCCCCTTTGGGAAGGTGCCCACTGGATTCGAGGGTACGGAGGAGAACTTTCAATTTCTCCACCAGGATCCTGTAGTAGTTCATCTGCGCGAAGGCTCCTAGGGAACCTTGCGGATCCTCAGGATCGTTTTCCAGAGGAAGACCTCTTCCGTGATAGAAAGCTGTAATGATACCCCACATATTTTTATGGCGAAAGATCCTAGGCCTTACGAGTCCGAGCTTTGCCGACTCTTCCTCCAAAATTTCGACGAAGTCTTTCATTGACAAAATTCTCCAATTTTCATACCATAAAGATCGATGGATGGGAAAGGGTTCGATCCTGACAAGGGGAATAAGGACACTCTGGAGCCACAGACTGTCAAAGGGAGTTTCCTTGAACGAATCCTTAGCATTCTTTTAGGGACCCATGATCCCGAAAAAGAAAAAAAACGGTTACTAAAAAACATAGCAAAGGAACTGAAACGGAACAAGTACAAGTTCTACAACCCCAAGAATCGCCTGGCGCTCCCTGCCATGGCGAAATTCTTCCATGAAATCTTCAAGGTGGTAGGGCCCGCCCAGATGCTGCTCCAGAACGCCGCTTCCTCCGGTGCTTTACGTACCCTAGTGATCGAATCGAGTTTGAGCAAGGAAGAATTGGAACTGGTGGAATCTCTTACCGAGGACAAACTCCGAGAACGGGCAAGGACCAAGGATCTAAAAACCCTCGTGGAGGAAGTGAAGAGCCAAATCGTAAACCTCTACGCAGTGTTCGATCACGATAAGATCAAGCAGATCAATCTGACCAATCGAGCTCTGCATCAGTTCCTTAAATTCACCCTCTTCGATTACTATTTTCTCCTGAAAAAGTTCGATCCTAACCTCCCGGACAAGGATTACACCTATGTACCGAAGTTCGAACCCATCCACGGGGACTATGTTTCCGACGATCTGAAGGATTTCCTCGAGATTCTCTTCGCTTTGGATCCATCCTATTCCTGGGACGAACTGTTCGACATTCTAAAGGTATACCGAAATGTAGATGTAGTCTCCCGTCCCGCGTGGAAGAAACTCCTCTCCGCCCTGGAAGATGTAAGGAAGAATGGGGTGTTGGAGTTGATCGTCAGGCACCTCGACGGGAATCCCTTCTACAAACCTACGCTGGATATGGGAAGCGAACGGATCGTCGAGCCTTATCTGAACAAAATCAAAACTCAAACAGAGCTTCTGATTCAGAAGATTCTTCAGGAAAAGAAAAACCAGCAGATCGATCAACTGGTACATAAGATCTTCGGTAATGCACCCCTTCTCCGTATGAGATACTACACCGATAAGGCAAATACTACCTTCTCGAAAAAGATGGTGAGTGGATATACCCTTACGGAGCCGGCAAATTACCTGAAAGCCTTCATGCTGGACTACGTAAAGAAGGACATACGGGAATTACGGGATCTACTGATCGTGCGGGGGAAATGGGCCACCAACCTCCTATCCCAGCAACTATCCGAGTCTTTCCATACCCTGGTAGAACAGAGTGAGGAATTGGTGAGGCTCGACGACGCGTGCGGGGACGAGGGGGAGTATGGAACGAAGATTCGGAAGGTGATCAACCGGGTCGAACGGGATCAGGGGGCCATGAAACTCCTTCGGGATACCATCCGGGTAATAAACGAACGGATGGCTAAAATCCTTACCGAATCGGGACGGCAGTTGATCATTTTCGGAAAGAATCTAAAGAACTTGATCGAAGACTTCGATAAAAGCCCTCAAAGCGAAATTATCATCAACTGGAAAGAGGTGGACCAGGCTGCAGAAGGTAAGGTGCGGGAGCGAATGGTAGAAGTATACAAGAAGGTGTATACCTTTATTCAGCTCCTCCAACTCTTCGTTAAAGAAGAGGGAAAATAGAATCTAAAGATCCTCCAAGCGCACCCCGCTACGCAGGTCCCGGGTTATTTTTCTATAGAACTCCCCATCCTCCAATTTCACCAGGGGGGGCAGGTTGCCCTGAAACCCCACTTTACCATCCACCTCGATCCACACAGCCTCGATCCCTGGAATCTGGCATAGATACGCCAACGCCGCTTCGATATCCCGGGGGCTTTGGACAAGGTTCCCCCCCCGGGTAGCGGCAGCATCGGCCAATGCGCCGGATCTGGCAAACACGGTAACGAGATCGGCCTTGCCGAAACTGAGGGAATGCCCCATCTTTCCGGAAGAGGAACAAACGGCCAAAGGCATTCGTTCGGGATCGATTCGAAAACCCACCCGGCTCGAAAGGGGGGTTTTACCTCCGTACACCCCAAGTACTATCGGAGTATCGGAGATGAGAAAAATATCTCCTCCGTTTTCCACCACACCCCCTCCCGCACGGGCAGCGACTTCTGCAAGAGCTCCTGCTACCGCAGCCATGGGGCCTACCCCCGTGAGTTCCGAGGCCTGGTGCATCTCGGTAGCGATGGGGGGGGCTTCGGGGTGGGGTGGAATCGGAACGAGGGAAGTGAGGAATAGGGGATACCTACGGATATAGGTCTCCAGCAGTTTCCTCTGGTGGAGTACTTCCCGGATCATCAGGTCCGGGTGTCGCACCTGAAACCTCAGGTTCGTTTCCTTGTAGCTGAAACTCTTGAATCCCATCAAAACTGAGAGAAACAGGCCCCAAACGGACAGAGGGTGATGCAATTCATACACTCGATGCATTTCTCCGTATCGAAGGATACTCGCATCGTCCGCCGATCGGTTATGTGGAGAGCAGCGGTTGGACATTGGGTGATACAGGCTCCACAACTGGTACACCGGTTCTCGTCCCATCGCATCCCCTTTACATCTTCCCGGATCTGTACTCCCAGTGAGCGGATCCATTGGTAGGCCCGGTCTATGTCCACGGAGTCACCCGTGAGATCCAGAAGGAGGTACCCTTCCTCGTCGGGGGTAACTTTGGCCCGAAAGATGTTCACCATAAGGTTGTAGTCTTTTACCAGTTGATATACGATGGGTTTTTCGGTTTCGCTTTTGGGAAAGTAGAACAGGACTTTCTTCGTAGTATTCATTGGGAACGACCTCGAATGGGTAAGGGTTTCATGGATTTCCCGAGGGGCAACCTCTCCAGAGGAGGGGAAAGGAGAAACTCCCCTCGACGAATTTCATCTTTCAACAGTTCGGCAATCTCCAACGCATAGGCGTAGGAAGACATGGAACTGGTGGGAACTCGTTTCCCCTGGACGGTGATCTCCCCGGATTTCAGTTCCGCGTAACTCACTCGTCCCAATAACTTTCCCGTCCGGTTCGGGTAATCCTCGGAGTAATCTACCACGGGGGCGTAAATCTCACTGTCCTTTACCGTGGTTCGTTTGAGGATTTGGGGGTTGAGGATGGGAATGGGAATCCCTACTCCCAGTGCGAGGGACACCCCATACCCCACGAGGCTCACCCCTCGAACCCATCGGGGGTTCATCTTTTTCATGTCCGCCGTCAGGGCCAGGGTTCCGGCACCCTCCAACGGTACATCGTTGGGACCTCTTTCGCAAAGGGAGGCGAACTGGGTACCTTCCGCGTACACATGTCCCCGGGATCCGGCCAGCCAAACGGCTGTTCCAATCCCGATGGTTTCGTAGTAGGGATCGTTTAGGAGAGGCGAGAGCTGACCCGCCGAACTATAGGAAGCGTTCTTCAACCCGGGTTTCAACATACCCATGTAGGTGTAGATGGGTCGCTCCCCCGCGTTCACCGCCACGTTATAGTTCTGGTAGCAGTTCCGTGGATTCACCATGATAGCCTGGTTCAGATCATGGATGGTGATGTAGGTACGAAGTTCCCGGCGAGGGTAGTCATCCGTGCCGTAGGAAAGGGCGAAAAGCTGTACCGGTTTACCCGCCACCAATTTTTCGATCACATGTCCTCCCCCGAACTTGAAGGCTCCGGGATAGTCCATGTTGGCTGGATCGTTGTGGCGGAGTTGTGTAGCCCCCAGATAGGCATCAACCGCTGCGATTCCCGAATAGAGGAGCACGTTGTCCAGCCAGGCTTCGGTGATTCGAATTCGCGGGGTACTGTGCCCGAAATTGAGGAAACATCCCGAGGAACACATGGGTCCGAAGGTAGCGGTAGTAACTACGTCTACCTCCTTCGCAGCCTGCTCCAGACCCTTCTTTTCTACATACTCGATCACCTCTTCTGCGGTCAGCACGACTGCTTTCTTGGCCTCGATTCTTCGATTGATCTCCTCGTAGCTCTTCATGGATGGGAACTATAGCACCGAAGGCTTCTTTACACAACAGGACCTAGTATGGCATAGTTTTAATAAGTGAAAAACAGAGGGACAAAACGCAACCTTTCCATCGGGAAAGCCTTTCAGGTAATCGAAACGATGGCTTCCCAGGGCGGGCCCATGCGTTTACAGGAAATCGCTCAGCAAACGGGTATACCTGCCAGTACAGCCTTGCGCTTTCTCACTACCTTGAAGGAATACGGGTACGTGGATCAGGTGCCCAAAACGGCCCAGTATTTCCTTACAATGAAGTTCTATCGAATCGGGAACCTGGTAAGCAAGCAGATCCAGATTCGTGATCTAGTACGTCCGTATCTGGCACAACTCTCCCGGGAGTTCGAAGAGTCTGTGTCCCTGGCCATCGAACAGAACTTCCATGTGGTGTACGTGGATGTGGTGGATGGGCCGGACCACATGCTACAGACTCTACAGCGTATCGGAAAGATCGCTCCCCTGCATGGAACAGGGGTGGGTAAATGCCTACTATCGGGGTTCGAGGAATCCCGACTGGAGGAACTGGTAAAAAGACAGGGGCTACCCGCCCTCACCCCCCACACGATCCACTCAATGCAGGACCTCAAGAAAGAGCTTGAAGCCGTTCGACGACAGGGGTGGGCGATCGATAACGAAGAATGTGAAATCGGCGCCCGTTGCGTGGCCGCCCCTATCCGTGACTATACGGGGAGGATCGTGGCTGCCATCAGTACTTCCGGCCCTGTATTCCGGATGACAGAAGAAAAGATGGAATACATGAAGATCCGCATCACCCAAGCAGCCAAAGAAATCTCCAGGCTCCTGGGATACGAGGAAGGTACTGCATGAATACAGAACACACCAACCCGATCCTTTCCCCTACGGATGAGTTGATACGACTTTCCTTCTTTGCCGAGATGGCGAAATCCATAGCCTCTGCAACTACATTGAAAGAGACTCTGAAGGCGGTGATGAAACAGATCGGAGACATTTTCGCACCTCTAAACTGGTCTCTTATGCTTCGTGATTTCAAGACGGGCAACCTGCGGTTTGCCATCGTGGTGGGAACCGGCAAGGATCAGTTAGAGGGAAAGGTGATTCCTCGCGGGAAGGGCATTGCGGGCTGGATAGCCGAGAACAAACAATCCGTTATCATCGAGGATGTACGAAAGGACAAACGATTCTACGATGAGATGGATGAGATCACCGGTTTCGTTACCCAATCGATCATCGGGGTACCCCTTGTATCGCGGGACAAGGTCTTTGGGGTGATCGAACTGATCAACAAGCTGAATGGAGAACCTTTTACCCCGCTGGAGCTGAAGATCCTCACCACCATCGCGGATTTCGCCGCCATTGCCATCGAGAAAGCGTATTACCTTTCCTCCCTAAAACGACTGGCCTCGACAGATGAACTTACGGGGCTCCCTAACCGGCGAAGTTTTCTGAAGGCGTTGGAACGGGAACAGCAGCGGTGCAGCAGGTACCATACGGTGTATACCGTACTCCTACTGGACATCGACGATTTCAAGAAAATCAACGACAACTTCGGACACGCAGTGGGGGATATCGTCCTGCGGCAGTTGGGTACTATCCTGCAACGGAATATCCGTAAAGTGGATATTCCCTGTAGGTATGGAGGAGACGAGTTCCTCGTTTTGATGCCCGATACGCGGATGGAAGCAGGAGAAGAGGTAAAGAAGCGAATCGAAAAAGCCCTCTCGGAACTGGCTGAAGAGGGGGTACCCTCCTTCACGGTAAGCATGGGCCTAACGGAAGGGAACGAGGGGAACTTCGAGGAAATCCTCAAGAAGCTCGACCTAGATATGTACAGGGAAAAGATGAATAAACCGGAACCGATCTATACGAATTTCACGGAAAACTTGGAAGAACTAATCGGCGAGGAGTAACCACTGTATAGCAGTCAATCGATCTCCCCGCCGATCTGTTGATTTTTATCGGCGCAGCTTTATGTTGCTAAAGGATGTTCGAAACCATTACTGGAACTCTTTGATGGAGTCGATGGAAATCCCCATGGAACAATCGGTACATTCTTCCACCAGCACTTCGATCACCGAGGGTCCCTCGTGTTGGTTTGCCCAGGCAAGGGCTGGTTTGATCTCTTCGGGTTTCGTCACCCGTTTGGCCTTACACCCAAACCCCTCGGCTACTTTTATGTAATCGATCAATTCCTTGTTCTCCTTCATTTCGATGGCGTATTCGAATCCATAGGCGTACTTCTGGTTCTGCCGAATCAAACTGAGATTGGCATTGTTCAATACCAGGACGGTAATGGGGATCTGGTATTTTGCGGCAACGGCCAACTCCTCTACAAGGAAAGTAAACCCGAAGTCTCCCATTACGGCAACGGCTCGTTTTTTCCCCGTAGCGAGGGATGCTCCAATGGCAGCCGGGATATCGAACCCCAGAGTTCCCGCACCACCTGTGGGCAGATAGTGTCGCGGTTTGTTGATCTCCTGGAACTGACCGCTCCAGATCTGGTTCAAGCCGCAGCCCGTGGTAAACAGGGTCTCATCGTCGTAGAACTCGTTGATCTCCTTGTACACTCGTTGGGGCTTGATGGGAATCTGGTCATAATCGGTTTTTCGTTTTAGCTGTTCCCGGAGAATCGGCAGGTTCTTCACCCGTTCCGAAGGCTGGCGCTCCGGACCCCGTTTTTTCGCTTCTTCCAAGAGAGCCTGCAAGGCTAGCCTAGCATCGGCAACGATCCCCAGTGTGGGGGGAAAGATTCTGCCGATCTGGGTGGGTTCGATATCGATATGGATGAATTTCCGGTTTCCCTTGTATACGTCGATTTTCCCTGTGTGTCGATCGGTGAATCTGCACCCGATGGCCAGTACCACATCCGAATCCAGAAGGATCCTGTTTCCCAGGGGGATCCCCACTTGAATTCCCGCGTGTCCAGCACAAAGGGGATGTTTAGCAGGAATTCCTCCCTTGGCCATGTAGGTCATGATCACGGGAAGCTGCATATATTCGGCAAACTCCACACACTCGGCTGTAGCCTCCGCTAGAATCACCCCTCCCCCCATGATCATGCAGGGGGATTTTGCCGCATCCAGGAGATCCAACGCTTCCTTGATCTTTTCAGGATCCGGTGAGGGTTTCTCCACGGGTAAAGATCTGTACGAGTTTGGATCGAAGGGGATGTCGGCCTGCTGCACATCCAGGGGAAGATCGATCAGGACGGGACCAGGACGTCCCGAACGGGCAGTATGGAAGGCTTTCCGCAACACCTCGGGGAGTTCCTTCGCCTCCGTTACGCACCAGGTTGCTTTTGTGACCGGGCGCGCGATGGAAGCGATGTCTACACACTGGAACGCGTCCTTTCCCAACAGGGGAGTGATATTTTGCCCCGTGATGGCGATAAGGGGAATACTATCGATCCAGGCGGTGTACAGACCCGTGATGAAGTTTGTGGCTCCCGGCCCGGAGGTGCAGATCGACATAGCCAGCTTTCCGCTAGCCCGAAAGTATGCATCCGCCGCATGGACAGCCGCCTCTTCATGGCGCATCGTGTAATGTTTGATCGATGGGGAATCTTTCAGGTATTTATAGACAGGGTTGATCCCAGCCCCTGGAATTCCAAATGCATCGGTGATCCCTTCCCGCTCGAGTATGCGGACCAGTACTTCTGCCGCTTGCATGGGCTACCTCCATTTCACATATTAGAATAAATAATTTAATTATTAAAATTATAGCACGACCCATTGAAAAACGTCAACTTGCATCAATGGGGATGACAGGATACAATAGCCCCATGGCGAATACGCAGTACGATTTCACTGTACCTAGGTTAGGTGAATGCAAAATTCCCTCTCCCATCAGGCTTTCTACCGAACAGGGGGACTACATCGCTAACTACGTTTCCGATGACGAGTGTATTCTATCGGACATCCAGGTGAATCCCTCTCTTTCCAGCCTTCCCCTCAATCCCAAGTCCATGCTCCAGGTCGCGGGTCCCCGAAAGATGATCTACTTCAACCCCGGTCATGTACATGCGGGAATCGTTACCTGCGGAGGTTTGTGCCCTGGCATCAACGATGTGATCCGTTCCATCGTACGCTGCCTATGGAACAGTTATGGGGTACGGAGAATATCGGGCATTCGGTATGGTTACAAAGGATTACTGCCCGAATACCAGTACCCGACGATCGACCTGAATGTGGATGTGGTTGACGATATACATCGAATGGGTGGCTCGATGCTAGGATCATCCCGAGGGGGAGGGGAGCGAACCGAGGATATTGTGGATTCTCTGGAACGGTTGAACCTGAACATGCTATTTGTGATCGGGGGGGATGGCACACAGAAGGGCGCCATCCGGATTGCCAACGAAATTTCTAAAAGAGGGTTGAAGATCGCTGTGATCGGAATCCCCAAGACCATCGACAACGATCTTTCCTTTATCCAAAAATCCTTTGGATTCGAGACTGCCGTAAGCTACGCTTCCAAAGCCGTGTATGCAGCCCATACCGAAGCCCATTCGGCTATCAATGGGATCGGTTTGGTAAAATTGATGGGCCGAGAGAGCGGGTTCATTGCGGCAGCTACCGCACTGGCCTCCCATGAAGCGAACTTCGTCCTGATCCCCGAGGTGCCTTTCGAATTGGAGGGCCCCAATGGCCTACTGGAACACCTGAAACGACGTCTTCTGAAGCGCAACCATGCGGTCATTATCGTGGCCGAAGGAGCAGGCCAGGACCTGCTAGGAGGAACGAATGGTACCGATGCATCAGGCAATCGGAAGCTTGGCGACATTGGGATCTTTTTGAAGGATAGAATAGCCGATTATTTCGACGCACAAGGCATGGAGATCAATCTAAAGTACATCGATCCTAGTTACATCATTCGCAGCGCTCCTGCCGATCCCGAGGATTCCGCATACTGTTCCCGATTGGGAAGCAATGCGGTGCATGCGGCCATGGCCGGGAAGACAAAAATTCTCATCAGTCTGGTGAACAATACCTTTGTGCATCTCCCCATCGAGGTGGCAGTTTCTGTTCGGAATCGAGTAGATCCCGAATCGAGTTTGTGGAGGGATGTGTTGGAAGCTACCAATCAGGCTCCCTTGATGGTCAACGGCAGAAACTAGAGGCTTATAACGCCAGGAGGGCTCTATGCAACGGCTCGAGCTAACCTTGACGGCGGAAGACAGAGTTCGTCTCCTAGGCTACCGGTGTCTACCGGATCGGAAGCCTCCTCGAGCCTGTATTCTGATTCTGCATGGGATGGCTGAACATATAAAGCGGTACGAAGCTTTTTCTGAGTTCCTCGCTGAAAGAGGGTATGCGGTGTATGGTTTCGACCTCAGGGGACATGGGAGGACAGGGGACGCATCCGCTTCCAGTGGTATCCTTGCGGCCGAGAATGGATGGGAACGGGTACTTTCCGATATCGATCTATGGGTGGAAAAAATTCGAGAGGAATACCCCGAATCACCCCTGGTACTGTTTGGTCATTCGATGGGTTCCCTCCTGGCAAAATGCTATGCCGCATTGCATGGGAATAAACTGCGAGGACTGATTCTTTCAGGACCCGTTGCGAATCCAGGACTCCTTCGGGGAATCGCTTCCCTAATCGCATGGAGCAACTCCCTTATCAATGGTAGGAACGCTCCCGCCAGGCTATTGGACCGTCTCATTTTCAAAGGGTACGGGAGGAGTATAAAGGATAGGCGCACTGATTTCGACTGGCTTTCCCGGGATGAACGACAGGTTGATGCGTATCTCAGGGATCCTCACTGTGGCAGAGTGATGTCTATTGGGTTCTATCAGGATCTGCTGAAAGGGATTCAGATGGCCTATAAGCAGAGTACCTACAAGAGTACCCCAAAGGAACTCCAGATTTACATTTTTGGGGGGAGCAAGGATCCCGTGGGGAAATTCTCCAAAGGAATCTCCTCTCTGTACAAAGAGTACCGCAGGGCGGGGGTATCCAACGTGAAGATGAAGTTCTACTCCGATGGCCGGCACGAGATGTTGAACGAGACGAATCGGGACGAGGTATACAAAGACATCCTTTCCTGGCTCAACGATCGGTTCCCCCTTCCTTCGGAAGCTGCTACTCCGTAAAAAATATTCTATTCTTGCCGCCGCACTTCGCAATGCCGACTTATCTTCCCAGAGGTTTCCCTTTCAATTACCTGACCCCAAGGAGTTCCGCGTACGTGGAAAGTACCGTGTCCTTCCCCGGGCCCGCCAGGGCGGCGGAGGCTAACGCTTTCCCCAGTTGCACCCCTTCCTGATCGAAGCTATTGATGTTCCAGATGAATCCCTGGAACATGACCTTGTTCTCGTAGTGGGCCAGCAAAGCTCCCAGAGCTTTAGCTGTCAGTTGTTCGCCATAGATGAGGCTGGAAGGCCGATTCCCGGGGAATTCTTTGTTATGATCGGTGCTCGCTTTTCCCCGGGCAAAGGCCGTTATCTGGGCAGCCAGGTTAGCGTTGAGTTTTTGCTGACTGGTGGATCCCTGATACTCCACATCTTCCCCCCGTTGCGAACGGAGGAAGCCGATAAACTGGAGGGGCACGATATCTGTTCCCTGGTGTAGGAGTTGATAGAAACTATGCTGCCCATTGGTCCCCGGTTCTCCGAACACGATGGGGCCAGTGGGATAATCGATGAGTTCACCGAATCGATTCACCCTTTTCCCGTTGGACTCCATGTCCAGCTGCTGGAGATGGGCAGGAAAACGGTACAAGGCTTGGCTATAGGGGAGGATCGCGGTGCACGGGTAGGCCAACACGTTCCGCTCGTACACGCCCAATAGGGCATCCAGTAGAGAGGGGTTCTGTTGGATGTTGGGTTCCAGGGCTTTTGTGTCTGCCTCATGGGCCCCTTCCAGCAGTTCCTCGAAGGTCTCTTTCCCGAAGGCCAGGGACAACACCACTCCCCCCACAGCGCTGGTAGAAGAGTACCGTCCCCCTATGAAGTCGTCGATATAGAAAGCCGCCAGGTAATCCGATGAGGTGGCTAACGGACTTGTTTCTGAGGTAACCGCCACGATATGTTTTTTAGGAACCATACCAGGAGTTTTCGCGCTTTCCAACCTTCGCAGTACGAAGGCTTCGTTGGTGAGAGTCTCCTGCGTAGTACCGCTCTTGGATACCAGGATGAACAGGGTGGTTTCCGGATCTATCTGAGAAAGTACCTCCGAGGCATCGTCTGGATCCACGTTGGACAGGAACAGGGCTTTCATTTTGAGCTGCCCCTGTACCTCCTTCAAGTTTTTTAGGGCAAGGTAGAGGGCTCGAGGCCCCAGATCCGAACCCCCGATTCCAATCTGTACGATGTGGGTGAAGGGTTTTCCCGTGGAACCACGGATCTTCCCCTGATGCACTCCTTCGGCAAAGGCGTAGAATCGTTCCTGTTCGTTGCGGTAAAACTCCCTGAGATCCTTCCCTCGATGGATGACTTTCTTTCCCAGTTGCCCGCGCAGGAGGTGATGCAGTACCATCCTTCCTTCTCCTGTGTTCATGATCTCCCCATCCAGGAGGGAGCGGTACTTTTCTATCACTTGTTGTTCATCCGCCAAGCGCTGAAGAACTTCCAGTACCCTGGAATCGAACCCCTTGGCTGCGTAGTTATAGGTAAGTCCACCCCCCATCGGGATGGAGCAGGTACGGATCCGCTCTGGGGTGAGCAGGGTAGATAGGTGGGGTGGAGAGTCCAATGTTTTCAAGGTAGCGAAAGCCTTTGTATCAGATAGGTTTCTATAGGATATGTGCATGGGAGTCCTCCTTCCTAAAAAGTAGCGAATTCTCCCGGATTGTCAACGGTAAAAGCCTTTGACCTCCTGGCCCAGCAATTATCATTTTGAGGCGAGCGTGGGGAGAGAATAATCTGAGAGCCGTTCTTCCCTTGACGGTAAAGAGGATTCATGGAAGGATGCGTGGATATGAAGGAAGTGATACGAAATTGGCTACAGGGGGCAGTACCCCGGATGGTAGAACTCCAGAGGTTGTTGACGGCCTACCCCGCCATTGCGCCGGAAAGTGGAGGAACAGGGGAAGGAAAGAAGGCGGAGGCGCTTTTGAAATGGCTACAGGCCCACACCCCCTTCATCGTGGAAACCTACCCGGTGGCTGACCCGAGGGTCCCGGAGGGATTTCGTCCCAATGTGCTGGCTACCCTGCCCGGTAAAAATCGGAGGAGGGCTCTTTGGGTGTTGACCCATTTGGATGTAGTTCCTCCGGGAGATCTTTCCCAGTGGAGCACGGATCCCTTTGTGTTGGTGGAGAAGGAGGGGCGATTGTATGGAAGAGGGACAGAGGACAACCAGCAGGGAATGGTTTCCTCCATCTTTGCAGCCCTTGCATTGGCGGAACAGAATCTGATCCCCCCCTTGGATGTAAAACTTCTCTTCGTTTCCGACGAGGAGGTAGGCTCCACCTATGGGATCAAGGCCCTCCTGAAGGAGTATCCGACTATCTTCGGATCTGCGGACTTCTTCCTCGTCCCCGATGGGGGCAGCCCCGATGGCTCCATTCTGGAGATTGCGGAAAAGAGTCTCCTCTGGGTAAAGTTCGTAGTGGAGGGAAAACAGGTCCATGCCTCCCTGCCGCACCTGGGTAAAAACGCCTTCCTGGCAGGTAGTGATCTACTCCTCCGATTGGTTAAGGAACTGTCTGCCCGTTACGCAGAGAAGGATCCTCTCTTCGATCCTCCCCTTTCCACCTTCTCTCCCACGAAAAAGGAAGCTAACGTACCGAATGTGAATACCATTCCTGGCCTGGACATCTTCTACTTCGACTGCCGGGTTCTTCCCCGTTACCCGTTGGACGAAGTCCTTGCCACGATGGATGCCCTATCCCGGGAAGTGGAACGGGAGTATGGGGTAACGGTGAAACGTGAAATCATTCAGAAGAACGAATCTGCCGCCACCCCTTCCAATTCTCCCCTGGTAAGGAGATTGAAAGAAGTACTGCAAGAGGTTCGCGGGATAGAGGGTAAAGAGGTGGGGATCGGGGGAAACACGGTGGGAGTTTTTCTACGTCAGAAGGGATGGGACACGATCGTTTGGAGTACCCTGGAAGAACGGGCCCATATGCCAAACGAGTACTGCATCATCGAGAACATGGTGAAGGACAGTGAGGTAATGGCACAGTTGATGGGAACCTCCATACTCGGTTATCCCCCTTACGAGTCCTGACTAAAAATTAACGGGCGCCTGAGAGGGGAGAGCATGTCTGAGTTACCTGTCTTCCGGTTTACCCCTAGGCCGGGAAGGCCTTCTCCCAAAAAGGGGAGCGAAGTACTTGTCCCAGTTCACCTTGTTCGATAGGTATCGCATGATCCTGTGATAAAGGAAGTATGTTCCGATGATGCTTCCGATGAATAGGAGTAGCAACGCGATGGAATTGACTTCAGGGGGTAATTTGGGCGCCAGGAAGGCCCCATACAGGATGAACCCGGCAATGAACAGGAGAACCATCATCACCATGTTCACCAGAGTGGCCCCTAGAACGAATAGAACGGTGTTGAGTTTCTTGTTCATCCCCTTTCCCTCCGGGTAACAAACAGGGATAGAGCGATTGCGATGCCGCAGACGACGACGGCCGAGTCTGCGATGTTGAAGGTAGGCCATCGCTCCATTCCCAGGAATCCATAAATTTTGACATCGATGAAATCTACCACTCCATCGGGACGGAACACTCGATCCAATAGGTTCCCGGTTCCTCCTCCCAACACCCCTGCCGCCATCCAGCGCTGGAAGGGGGTGTATTCGTCACTTTTGAAAAAATGCAGTCCCAGGATTACCAGGACAACGAGGGGAAGAAAGGTAAACAAGATGGAGCGAGTAGGTTCTGGCAGGCCTCTACCTATACTAAAAGCGATTCCCGGATTGCGAACATGAACGATACGAAGGAAATCACCGAAGAAACTGGCTCCGATCCCCCGCTGGGGGATCCGTTCTATGATCAGGTATTTTGAAAGTTGATCCAGAAGTACCACGTTGAAGGTAAGGATCAACGGTACGATTCTTTTCATGCAAGTCACCTCACTACCTTCTATAGCCCTGTAGGAATGTCGAAAAACCGGGTTTCCAATCCCATCTCCTGGGCTGTACGCTCACACCACTGGATGACCCCTCCTGTCTCGGTTCGATAGTGACCGCCGAACAGAACATTGATGCGAGCCTCCATGCAGGCATGGTAGATGGAATGGGAGGACTCCCCTGTAATGAATAGATCGATTCCCTTGTCGATGGCCTGCAATGCTTCGGAAGCCGCTCCACCCGAGACAATGGCCACTGTCCGTACCTGCGGTTTGCCGAAGGGCAATAGAAGATAGTCGGAGGCAGATGGGCCAAAGAGTCTATGTGCCACTGTATACAGATCTATGGGCTCCAGGAACGCACCCTGGATTCCTATCTCCACGCCTTTGTAGACCCCAAAGGGTGAAAGATCCTGTAATTGGAGGAGTTTGGCTAGGGTGGCGTTGTTCCCTATCAGGGGATCCGCATCCAGGGGAAGATGCACAGCGTATAAGGCGAGATCATGTTCCAGGAGGAATTGGATCCGTTTCCGATGGATCCCCACTAGGGGGAGTTCTTTTCCCCAAAAAAGCCCATGGTGCACGCAGAGTACCTCTGCCCCCCACTGGCTGGCGGCCCTGAAACTTTCTTCGCATGCGTCTACGGCAAAGGCTACCCTGTGAATAGGCCCATCCGACCTGTCCACCTGGATCCCATTCAGGGAAGTATCGTACTTTACGAACTCATCGATCTTCAGGATAGAACGGAAGTAACTATCCAGCGCACGAAGATCCATCATCGTTTACGCCTTTCGATCCAGGAGCTTGTCCAGGTACTCATGGGATCGAACGAGGGCGTGGAGCACCGCATGGGAGTCGGTGAGGTATTGGAAGGTGGTTTCCAGATTCTTCAAACCTTCGTTCAAGGCAAAGGTTTGCTCTTGAATCGCATTGGTAATCTGGTTGATGGACCCGCTCGTTTCCTGCGCGTTGGTAGCAGTCTCGGCAAAGGTGGATTTCAGCCAGGCGAAATCTTGATTCAAGCGGTTCAGTAGCTCGGAAAACTCGGAAATTTGTTGTTCGATTTCTGCCAGGATCTGGGAGAATTCCTGGATCACGTTGGAGATATCCTTGGCGAAATTCCCCGTCTGGGATGCCAATTTTTTTACCTCGTTTGCGATGATCCGAAAACCCCGTCCTACTACCCCAGCTCGGGCTGCTTCGATGGACGCGTTGATGGCCAGTACGTTGGTGCGGTCAGACACATCGTTGATTTCCTCTGTGGCGTTCTGGATACTGGCCGATTTTTCTGCCAACCGTTGAAACAAGGCATGGATCCGCTCCGCATTCGCCTTGGCCTCGTTTATTTCGATCTCCCGTTTGGAAATACTGTCTCCCACGAGGGCGTTCTTTTCCAACACCTTCTGCATTCCCGCGTTGATGGACGAGGCATTCTTCGAAGTGCTTTCCGAAGTGGCTCGAATTTCCTCGAAAGCGGTCACGACGGAAGAAAGCTGGCTCTTGATCTGCTCGATGTTCTGATTGACGATTTGAAAGGAATGAGCGGTTATTCGTGTTTGAATGATACTCTTGTTGTAGCCGATGACGAAACGACCGATGGTACTGGCAAACTGTTTGTATAGTTCAGGACTGATCTCGTAATCGTATCCCATGGATCTTTCCCCTATTGTTTATAGATCGTATCGAGTAGATCGATCCCGCATTCCAGATTCTGCAGCCACTCCAAAAACCTTTTCACCTGAGTATCTGGGAAAATGGCTCCATGCTGGGGGGCAATACAATTGATCGGTAGGTTGTACACACTTTGAACCCATTTCTTCAGAACCTTGTTGGAAGCCATGTACCTGCGATGGAAATCCGTCATGTATTTCACGTGGGAATCGAAGTCGCTCACCAGCACGTACTGCCCTCCCTTGGGAAACACTGCCGCACCGATGTCTCCAGAGAAGAGGGTTCTCGACTCCTGATCGTAGAAGGAATAATTACCGGTAGAATGGAGGAAATGGGCTGGGATACACTGTAGAGTGAAGTCAAGGGGAATTTTCCCTCCTAACCCCTCGATCCCTACGATTCGGCTATTGTCTACGATGCCGAAGTGAGGAAGAAACCGGAGCCACAGGTTGGAAATGTAGATCCTTGCCTTCGTAACCCCCATCCAGAGAGCGATCCCCGAGGAAACATCTGGATCTTGATGGGAAAAAAGGATGTGTTCGATGGATTCCAGTTGGATGTAACGGCTTACCGCGCTGACTACTCTAGCGAAGAGATGAACCCCGCCCGGATCAACAAGGATTCCCTTTCCCTTGTGCACGATCAGGTATTGGTTGGTCTGAACGACCCCCTCGTTTTCCTGTTCATCTGTTCCAAGCCATATGAGTTTGTGTTGATCACTTTCCGAAAGAACTTTCCCGTTGAGCTCTTCTCTACTTACCATGGAATCCTCCAAAATCCTTAGTATGCCATTACTATAACATGGGGAGGTTGCTCGGTAAAGAGAATGGGGTACTCTCCGTTGACAGGTATTCTCAAGACACCTAATATGGGAAACCATGCTGGAAACATGCAGGGTAAAATCGGAGGACCTTGCCTTTGGGGTCTCTGATGAGGAGATTCGACGACTGGATACGGAGGACGTGGAGCGGTTCACCATCATTGGACAGGAGAGGGCTGTGAAAGCCCTCGGCATGGGTACGGAAATCGCGGCCTCCGGATACAACATCTATGTTTCGGGAATGCCGGGTACAGGAAGAAAAACCACTGTCCGCAAGATCCTCGAGGCCTATCAACCGACCACTCTGAAAGTGAAGGATATTGCCTACGTATACAATTTCAACAATCCCGATTCTCCCCGGGTGCTGTATTTCAAGCCTGGAGATGCCCTCCGGTTCAAGAGGGAGCTTCGAAATGCGGTGGAGAACATCAAGGATGCCATCAAGGCCAGGTTAGAGGGAGAGTTCTTCCGTTCTCAGCGGGATCGGATCATCGCGGAACGGGAACAGGAGGAAAATCGGGCCATCACTGATTTCGAAAAGAAGCTCGCATCCGAAGGATTCACCCTGGTAGAGTTGGAGGATGGGGAAGGGCGGATGAGCGATGTACTTCCCCTCTACAAGGGCAAACCAAGGGATTTCGATGAACTCGCTCGGTTCCTGTCCAAAGGTGAAATCACCGAAGCCCACTTCAACGCACTGCGAGAAAAGTACCATCGCTTTGTCGACGAAATGAAAATTCTGTTTCAGGATCTTCGGAAGAAACGGAACCAGATGGAAGATCGTTTGGATCAACTACGGAGTGAAGCGGTCAAGATAGATGTGGAGGTGGAACTGGATCATCTCAGATCCAACTTTCCCGACCCCAAAGTACATCTGTATTTACAGGAATTGCAAGGAGATATCCTGCAGCATGTGGGGTGGTTTGCAGAAGAAGAAACCCCTAAGGAGGGTGGGCACAACCCCGTATTCTTACGGTACGGGGTGAATGTGCTGGTAGATCACTCGAAGACCACTCGACCCCCCGTACTTTTCGAATCCCATCCGGATACGGTAACCCTCTTTGGGAATCAGGAACCGGCTTTCGATGGCACCGGTGAACCGAAAATAAGCTATCTGACCCTGCGGCCTGGTTCCCTGATCCGTGCCTCTGGTGGTTTCCTGGTGCTCTGGGCGGAGGATCTTCTCAATGAAGAGGATGCTTGGCTCACCTTGAAGCGGGCACTACAGGACGGGTATACCGAGATTCGGTACCAGACGAATCCTTACTTTCCCCAGGTTGTAGGACTCAAACCAGAACCGGTTCAGATCGATACGAAGATCATCCTCATCGGGAACGAGTCAACCTACGATTTCCTATACAATACGGACGAAGATTTCCCCAAGCTCTTCAAGATCACGGCGGAGTTCGATTCCGTCATGGAGCGGAGCGAGGAGAGCACTCGTCAGTACATGGGTTTTGCGAGAAAGGTGTGTGCGGAAGAGGGATTGCTTCCCATCGGAACTTCAGGCCTAGCGGCCATCGTGGAGTATGGGGCCCGGGTTTCCGAGTTCCGTAACAAACTCACCACCCGGTTTTCACTTATCGCAGATTTGATTCGGGAAGCGGATTACTGGGCTCGCCGGAAAGGCTTCTCGTCCATAGAGAGAACCGCCGTTGAGTCTGCCTTGGAGGAGCGGAAGTTTCTCTATAACCTTCCGGAAGAGAAGATCGATGAACAGTTCCTCTCGGGAGAAATTTTGATATCCCTGGATGGAACTGCCATCGGAAAGATCAATGGCCTTGCGATCCTGGATCGAGGATACTACAGCTTTGGACGGCCTGTGGTAATTACCGCTCGAACTGCACCGGGACACGACGGTATCATCAATATCGAACGGGAATCAGGACTTTCAGGAGAAATTCATGACAAGGGGGTTTTCATCATCCAGGGATACTTGCAGACGATGTATGCGAGGGAGTTCCCCCTCTCCATACGGGCCAGTATTTGCTTCGAACAATCCTATATCGAGGTAGATGGAGATTCTGCTTCCTCTGCGGAGATCTATGCCCTGTTATCTGCCATCGCCGAGATTCCCCTTCGGCAGGATCTGGCAGTTACGGGTTCCATGAATCAGATCGGCGAGATACAGCCGGTGGGAAGCGTGTCTGAAAAGATCGAGGGATTCTACGAGATTTGCAAAAAAACGGGACTTACGGGAACACAAGGGGTGATTATTCCCCGGTTGAACCTTCCCAACGTGATGCTCGGAAAGGAAGTGCAGCAGGCGGTGCGGGATGGGATTTTTCACGTGTACGCCATTTCCACTGTGGCGGAGGGGATAGAGATCCTTACCGGGATCCCAGCGGGCGTTCGGGGTGCTAAGGGAGCTTTTCCTCCCGATACGGTGAATGGAATGGTAGAAAAACGGCTCCATGAAATGGCCTTGTTGGTAAAGGATTTCGGGGGAAACTAGGAGAAACAAGGAAAAACCTTGACTTCTGCCCCGGAGCATATAATACTTTTTCCGTACATATTTATTATTTAGAAGGTGCGTCATGCCTGTAAGTGTCGATGTAGAAAAAGTCCTTCACGCTGCCCGCAATGCTGTGCCCTTTGCCGTAAAAACGTACACTCTTCCCCACGACATGGAAGTATACCTGGAAGAGGTGCTAGGGATTTTCCTCCGAGAGCTGGGGAGGGAAAATCTAAAGGAACCTCTAGCGTATTGTCTTCGGGAGCTGGCGGTAAACGCAAAGAAGGCCAACACAAAGAGGGTCTACTTCAAATTAAAGAACCTGAACATCCACAACGACGAAGACTATGCAAAGGGAATGGCTCAATTCAAAACAGAAACCCTGGAAAACATCGATTTCTGGTTGCAGCAACAGAAGGACGCAGGTCTCTATATCAAGGTGATATTCCATAAAAATGGTACTATCCTAGACATTCAAGTACGGAACAATGCGGAAATCACGAAAAAAGAGCAGATCCGTGTGTACGATCGGATAGCTCGTTCCCGGGCGTTTAGCTCTCTGGAAGAGGCCCTTTCCACTGTGCTGGACGACTCCGAAGGCGCGGGGTTGGGAATCGTGATCCTGGTACTCATGCTGAAAAAGTTGAACCTGGACGAGGATGCTTTCGATATCGATGTGGAGAATGGGGAAACCGTGGCACGCCTCACCATCCCGATGGATCAGGTGAAACTGGAAAGCCTCGAACTCCTCAGTCGACAGATCGTGGCAGAGATCGATCAGTTGCCCAAGTTCCCGGAAAACATCGTACAGTTGCAGCGGATGTTGTCCGATCCCGATAGCGAGATCACAGACATCGCCCGCCAGATTTCCACCGACCCTGCTCTTACCGCGGATCTTCTCCGGCTGGTGAACTCTGCCCAATTCATGCTTCCAAAGAAGGTAGACAACATCGTAGAAGCGGTGAAAATGGTGGGGTTGCGGGGGCTGCGGAACCTCCTCTATTCCTACGGAACCCAGAAATTGCTCGGTGGGGTCGATAGTGAAAAAGGGAAAGCCCTCTGGCAACATTCCTACCGTACCGGATTCTACGCCTACAGTTTGGCCAAGAACTTCATTCGAAAGAAGGACATCCTGGACGATGTGTACGTGGGAGGGATCCTCCACGACATGGGGAAAATCGTGTTCTCCAACGTCCATCCGGAGCTTCTGGAAAAAATCAACCGTCTCTGCAGGGAGAAAGGAATTCCCAAGGAACTGTTCGAAGCGATGACAGGCGGATTGAACCATGCAGAAATTGGGGGACTCATCGCGGAAAAGTGGAATTTCCCCGAAGCCTTGATCTCCGCAATCCGTTTCCACCATGAACCCCAACGGGCTCCCAAGGAGCATCGGGAAGTGGTAGATACAGTCTACATCGCTAACTCTTTCTGCACCTATGCGGACGGTCTTATCACCTTTGAGCAGCTCGATGCGGGTATCCTATCCGCCTACCGGATCACGACCCTCGACCAATTCCAGAAGATCCTCGAACGGCTTTCGCAGGCCTTTGACCGGGAAGCGAAAGTGTAAGTGTAACTGAAGGTCTTGACTTTTTACCTAAAATATATAATATTTCATATATAGAAAACTGAACTTTCTATAGACAGGAGACAGGAGTATGGCAATCACGATTTATACTACCCCTTCGTGTAGTTACTGTAAAAAGGCAAAAGCATATTTCCAGGAAAAGAGGATCCCTTTCACCGAGTACAACGTGGCCCAGGATCTAAGAAAAGCGGAGGAAATGGTACGAAAATCTGGTCAAATGGGGGTGCCGGTGATCGATATCAACGGGAAAATCATCGTAGGTTTCAACCTCCCCGAGATAGAACGGGCCTTACGATAAGGTAAAAACAATGGGAATCACGAAAATCACATGGAAACAAGGGATGGCCTTCGATGTGGATCTTTTAGGCTACACCTTCAAGATCGATGCGGATGAACAGTTCGGAGGGAAGGGGTACGGACCCGTTCCCAAGCCTTTGGTTCTGTCAGCTCTTGCTGGATGCACTGGTATGGACGTAGTGGCCATTCTCAACAAGATGCAGATGCCCTTCGAAGGGTTTCAGGTGGAAGTGGATGGGGATCTGACCTCTGAACATCCCAAGGTGTACCAATCCATCCGGATCCAGTACAAGTTCGGAGGTCCCAGGCTGGAACTGGAAAAGATCCAGAAAGCCATCAAGCTTTCCCTAGACAAGTACTGCGGGGTGGCGGCGATGCTGAAAAAAACAGCCGCCATTACCTATGAGGTATACTTCAACGACGAACGAGTTGCCGGGCCCATTCCTGCATGAGTATGCCCACTGCCACCGAGACGTTCAAAGAGGTCTTGGAACCAAAGAGGGGAATGGAAACAATTCCCCTCTTTTTTTTCGCCAGGGATAGGAGGCGAGGATGCACTCCCAGCTCTTCCGAACCCACGATACAGATCCCTTGGCTAGGAAAAGGAAAATGGTCCAGAGCCTCTCCCCCTGTTTCCAAGGCGAATAGGTTTGATTCTTCCTCCAGTTTGGAATAAGGTGCCACTTCCCAGGGTACCCCCTCGATAGACCCCATCGCACTGCGGATAGCCCTCGGATGCGTAGGAGAGGCTGTCCCCGGAGCTAAAAGGATACGTTCTACCCCGAAGCACTCAGCTGTGCGAAAGATGGATCCCACATTGTAGGGGGATCGTACTTCATCCAGATACAACCGGATGGGGAGCACCTTTCGTGGGGAAGGTCCATATAGATTCGCGGAATCTCCTTCGAGGGTGCGGAAGTCCCATTCAGCAGGTTCGACCCCTAGTTCCTCTTGCAGGAAGAAACGTATCCGATGTAAGAGACGGCGGAGAAGAAGTTGCTGATCTTCAGGTTCAGATCCTTCAAAAAGGGTAGATAGTTCCTGAACTGATCGGTTGTAGTGGGCGAGCCTTTCTGATGAAGATAGATCCCGGGAGGTGATGGTAGATAAGTATTGTACCACCGAGGGAATCTGAGGGGGGAGTGTATCGAGGGTTTGTTCCCATTGATCGATCAGATGGATCATTTTTCGTATACGGGTTCCTGAGGGTAAAGATGCGAGTTTCTTCAAGGAGATCATGCTGCTCTAGAAGGCACGTTTGAGAAAATCGTAGAGGGATTCGACGGATAGGGGTACATGGAAGGCTACGGTACTATCCAAACCAGCAGCTTCTTCGGCAACCTCCACAAGCCTGGGTAATTTCAAGTCGAAGTCCCGCAGTCGGGTGGGAAGGCCTAGGACAGTGAGAGCTCTTCGAACCAGATTCGAAAAGGAGGATGCCGCTTCCTGGGTTGACAAACCAAAAGTGTCTTCCCCGACTAACTTAGTAGCCTCTGCCAATAGCTCGGGATGGCTTTCCTCGTGGGTATCGGCGAGGTGGGGAAGGAGTACAGTACCGATCCAGGATTTTGGTATCCCGAATTGCCTGCTACAGGCATAACTCAGGGCAACGGCGGGGCCCATGCGCAGGATAGAATATCCTAATGCCGATTGAAGACCACTCTGGGTAGCCTTTACCCGTGGTTTCAAGCTTTTTTCTCCCCGAAGAGCTTCCTCCAATCCTTCCCCCGCATGTAAAAGGGCTCCTCTAAAGAGAGTTTGGGAAAGGAAATTCCCCTCGGAAGAAAGAAAACCCTCCAGCGCCTGGAGTAGGGTGTCCATTAAGAGAGTGCCCGTATACTTGGTGGATAACCCGGCCATGATGCCGGGGTCTATCAAGGTACCTTTGTATAGACCTGGAGGAAGTGGGAAGACCTTGAGACGTTGTTCCCCTGGATCCATATCGATGTAGGCGTTACGAAGAAGAAATGGATAGCGAAATACCGTGAGAATTTCGAGGTAAGCCGAGCGTTCAGCTTCTTGGTGGTGAGGGATGGCTCGATAACGGGAAGCTATGGACCGACCGGCATTCAGGGTACTGCCACCCCCCATGGCCAAGATCACTTCGATACGGGAAGTCCGCGCGAACTCCACGGTGTCTGTAAGGGTGCGAGAGGAACCATAGCTTCCGATGTCATCGATGAGGATGCACTGGATGCCTTTGCCATGCAACAGATCGATTACGCGTTCGATGTGTCTGCCTTCGTGCAGATTGTAATCTGCCAGAAGCAGGGCACGATTTCCATACCCAGAGGCAACACTCCCTACCAGGTTCAACACATCGCTTCCGAAATACAGTTTTCCGGGGATGTCTAACATAACCTCGGCCATACTACTAACCTCTTTTATAAAAAAAAAGCAGAGATTCTACATCTCCGCTCTTACCTTAATAATATTATACCATCGACTCTAGATTTTGAATAGATCCAGGATGCGATCTGCGACAGTTTCAATGACTTTTTCGTTAATGTAATTAGGGTCTTCCAATTTCTTTTTCACCTCGGCCACACGGTCTTCCCGGATATCCGGTACGGATCGAAGACTTTCCAGGGCTTTGAATACTTCGGCTTTCTGTTTCGCCTCTTCCGATACATCGATGGAATCTTTGCCCAGGATGGAATCGGATTTAGATACTTTTCCCGTTTTATTGTAATTCGAAATTGGTTCTGTCGGTCCAAGTCTTTCGATGGTCATTCCAAAGCCCTTCCTTTAGCTCTACCTTAGTATCGGCATCGCTAGACTCAATTTTAACTCTTTTTCCCGCTGTAGACAAGTACAGTATACTCTCCTTTTTTTCTTTCAGGGTGTTCCCGTGCCCATGAAAGGAGCGCTTCGGGGGATCCTTCCAGGTATTCCTCGAAGACTTTGGTCATCTCCCTTCCGATGAAGAGGTTTCGTTCGGGCGCGAGTTCCTTGAGTTCCGAAAGAAGTTTTTCGATCCTGTGAACCGATTCGTAGAGGACAAAGGGTTCGTTTCGTTCTAACAGTACCTTGAGTCTTCCCCGACGTTTTCCCTGCTTGACGCCGAGGAATCCTTCAAAATGGATAGATGTCTCCTTTAGTCCTGCTACACTCAACAGGGTGGCAAATGCAGAAGGGCCAGGAATGGGAAGCACCGTAAATCCTGCCTCTCGGGCCAATCGTACCAATATGGCTCCCGGATCACTCAATCCAGGAGTTCCCGCGTCGCTCAAGTAGGCTACCTTTTTCCCTTCCCCAAGGAGCTCCCGCACTCGTAGGGCGCTTTTGATTTCGTTGTGCCCATGGCAGCTCAACAGAGGCTTCTTTATGCCGTACGCATTCAGCAGTTTTACGCTTCGTCTGGTATCCTCACAAGCCACTACATCTACCTGCTTGAGGGTTTCCACGGCCCGGTAGGTGATATCCTGAAGGTTTCCCAGTGGGGTGGCCACGATATAGAGGGTGCTCACAGTATTTAACGTATCGAACTTGATGGGTTCATGCAAGGGGAACCCCGTGTTACAATGGCGTATGGTGTACATTGGATTATTCCTCCTGGGAGTTTTTCTCTCCTATCTTGCCTTTTCCCTACTAGGTGGAAGATCGTTTTGGTTCTACAAGGCTCGTGACGAGAAGGAAGGAGAGCCTTTAGGTGACAGTAGCAGGGGAAAAATCCGCACGTGCCCCCTCTGCGGGCATGTACTTCTAAAGGGGCAACGGGTGAAATCGCTATTGTTTCAAGGCGGAACAGTAGCGGGAGGGGTGAAAGAACAGGTCACCCATCTTCTGGGTTGCCCTTTCTGTTATCCTCCGAATAACGAAAACAAAAGAGTGTGCCCCGTATGTGGTGCCATCCTGCCTCCGGAGGGGTACCTAATAGCGCGTTTTTTTTCCCGGAAGGGTAGAAAACGGAAGCATGTCCACGTGTTAGGCTGTACGGAATGTAGAAAAAAGCCGCCCCTACGGGGGCGGCTAAATCCTTGAAATGCTATGGGCTCGTGTCTTTGGGCAGGTTCGTGTCTTTAGGCCAGTCCACCAGCTTCGATCAACTGCTCGGGTTTCACGATGGGGCCGTATTTTGCCTTCAGTTCCAGAAGACCCTGTTTCTGTTCGTCGTAGATTTCAAAGATCCGTTTGGGACAGTCCTTCTCTTTCGAGTAGGCGTCTTTCTGCAAATCGATGCGAGCTACGATGTTGTCGATGTAGAAAGAGAATTGCTTGTCGTACAGATCCTTCTGGTACTCCTTGTCGATAGTCTCTTTGAAGATTTTTTTCAGGTCTTCGTAGAGGGGGATGAATCCGATGGGGGTTACGATTGCCTTTACCTCGTTATAAACCCGCCGCTCGAGCCAGGTAAGCCATGCACGTACATCCTTCTTCTCACCCAATAGCCGTTTGTCCCCCGGTTCCCCACCCCGTGCTCCATGAGTCAGGAAGTAGTTCAATCCTGCCATCAATGGTTTCTGGGTGAGTTTCTTCGAATTGAAGAACTTGAACTGGGCATCCATGTAATCGGCTAGGGGACCAGGTGTGAAGGGAGCGTTTGCCCAGGGTTGGCGGTTCACTCCCTTAGCTCCCACTTCGGTAGCGGTGGCTGCCGAGAGGATCGAGGCTCCGATGGCCACTCCGTGATCGGGGGTCTTGGCTACCCACACAGGGGGCATGGTATCGGAGTCCCTTCCGGAGTAGGTGATAACTTTAATTGGCAAACCATTTGGATCTATGGCAAGTTTTTTATTGTAATTTTCAATTACATCGTTGGGAAGGGTGACGCGGGCATTGGGGTTCGACATGGGGATGGGTTTCCCCTCATTGTCAGTTTTCCCCGGCCACCATTCTCCTAGATAGTTCCTACCATGTTTTGGAATCGGTTCTCCATGGCCAGTCCAGTGCGGGACACCGTCATCATCCACCAATACGTTGGACCAGATTACCTCTGCGGGGATCTTTCCCCGGAGGGCCTTCATCAGGTAGGGATCCCCTTCCCAGTTTACATCTTCCACAATTCCGAAGATGCCGATTTCTGGGTTTACCGCCCGCATCGTTCCATCCTGCTCGATCCAGATCTGGGCAAGATCGTCCCCAATAAAGTCTGTACCAACCATGGCAGTAGTGGTTTTCCCACACCCCGAGGGGGCCGCGCCTGCAAAGAAGGTTTTCCGTCCCCCTGGCCCCGTCAAACCGGTAATGAACATGTGCTCGGAGAGCTGCTCTTCCTGCCGGTAATAGGTACACAGGTCCACGGCAAACCGATGGTTCCCCTTCTTCAGCATAAGGGTGTTCCCCGCATAGGTACAGAACATGGAGAAGGTAGTGAACCAGCTTCGATCCATGAAGATCCGTGCTTTGGGAATGTCCTCGCTCTTGAATCGGCCGTAGCTATGGGTATTGAAGAAGAACACTCCCGCTCGCTTAATCTCTTCGTCAAAATGTTCGAATACGGGGTAATATAGGATATTCCCCGAATGTACCACGTACCAGGAATCGGTAATCATAACAGCGGGAATCGCAGCCTTCGCTCCCACAGGACCCCGGTTCCAAAAGGAAACCGTCATGGTCTTTCCTTTCATAATGTTCCGGTAGTGCTCTTTGATGTATTCGTATGCCTCCTGGCGAAGCATCTTTTTAGCCAGAACCGAAACATCCTCTCCTTCGTTCACGATGTAGTAGGTCTTGTCTACCATTCGACCCTGATCTTCGGGAAGATCGAAGTGACAGGTATGCATGGGGAGTTTCAGTTTGAACTCCTCGTTCATCTTGAGGGCCATTTCACGAGCATGTTGGATATCTTCAGGTGAATTGGAGTTGATCCAGACATCATCGGGCCCCATTAAAGCAATAGCATTGGCGATCTTCAACAAGACTTCCTCATTTTTGATCGTACCAATCTTAGCGAGATTCGCCTTGTCCATTTTAGAGGAAAAGATTTTTTTCGCTTCTTCGAGGGTTTTCACTCCCCCTAGGTCGGATAGGATTTCTACGCCTTTCCTGAGTTCCAGTTTCATGCAGCGCTCCTCTGGATTTTTAATTCTTTGTACAGCAAGCTGTGAAAGATCCGCCATTCCACGATGGCGGCTAGATAACCATACAAAATGAAAGGAATTCAGTCAAGAGCTTATCAATCTATTTAAATCGATTAATTTACATAATAATTCAGAAAATAATTAGAAACTGAATAAAAATAAAAAAACCGGCCCCCTATCCCTAGAGGCCGGCTTCGAGAAGCTTTCGAGAGGTGAGCGGAACCTATCGCATCAGCTTGGGTACCAACGACAGGAGTACCCCAGCTACAACAGCGGAGCCGATGACCCCTGCAACGTTGGGACCCATAGCGTGCATCAGGAGGTAGTTTTTCGGATTGGCCTCCTGACCCACCTTGTTTGAAACCCGGGCTGCCATGGGTACCGCAGAAACACCTGCGGAGCCAATGAGGGGATTCACCGGACTTTTTGATAGTACGTTCATCAATTTCCCCAAAAGAATCCCACCAGCGGTTCCTACGGCAAAGGCAAAGAGTCCCAAGAGGAGAACCCCGATCGTTTCCCACCTGAGGAACTTATCCGCGGAAAGTTTGGAACCAACGGAAAGACCCAGCATGATGGTTACCAGGTTGATCAGTTCGTTTTGGGCCGCTTTGGAGAGCCGTTCCGTGACACCGCTTTCCCGAACCAGGTTGCCGAACATGAGGGCTCCGATCAGAGGGGTAGCGGAGGGAAGTAGGAGGATACAGATACCCAACACGATAAGGGGGAATAGGATCTTTTCGAGTTTGGTCACGTGCCGGAGCTGCTCCATCTTGATCTCCCGTTCCTTCTTTGTGGTAAGGAGGCGCATGATGGGGGGCTGGATGATGGGGACCAATGCCATGTACGAGTAGGCGGAAACGGCAATAGCCCCCAGTAACCGGGGAGAGAGCCGGCTGGCCAAAAAGATCGCGGTCGGACCGTCAGCCCCTCCGATGATCCCGATAGAAGCGGCATCGGCAAGGTTGAAATCGAACCCCAGGTACTTGCTCATGGCAAGAGCACCCATCAGGGAGGTAAAGATTCCTAGCTGCGCGGCAGCTCCCAGGAGGGCTGTTTTGGGGTTCGCGATGAGGGGCCCAAAGTCCGTCAGCGCTCCTACTCCAATAAAGATGAAGAGGGGAAACAGCCCCCCTTCGATGCCGAAGTCATAGATTTGTCCGACAAATCCTCCTAAATGGCGGACGATTGTCTGTGTCTTGGGATCGAAAATCAACTCCGGGAGCTTCGCGATTTCCGCAAGGGGGATATTCGCGAGAATGCCCCCAAATCCAATGGGAATTAGGAGGAGGGGTTCGAATTCCTTCTTGATAGCCAGATAGATCAGCACGAGGGATACGAAGATCATGATGATCTGGCCGGGCTCGAAGGCAACGATCCCCGTGGTCATGATGATTTCATGGAATACATCGAGTAGAGACATACAACCTCCTACTGGCGGATGGTGGCCAGGATCTGACCGGTCTTGACCTGCGAGCCCTGGGATACTTTTATTTCAACCACGGTACCACTTACAGGGGCCTTGATGGGAGTTTCCATCTTCATGGATTCCAGCACCAGTACCACTTCTCCTTCCTGGACAGGGTCTCCCGCTTTCTTGGGAACCCGCAGGATGATACCTGGGAGGGGCGCGTCGATTTCGACGATGGCGCCAGTTGCGGTGGCCACGGGGGTTTGTACTTGCGAAGGGGTGGCAGTACCCGTAGCTGCCACAGCGGAGGGGGCTGCAGGTGCCTGTGCGGGAGAGGCGGCTACACCGGAAGGGGCTCCTTCTTTCACGGAAATCGCATAGGTGACGCCGTTCACCACAGCGGCATCCTCCTTCAGGGAGACCACGTATGGTTTGCCATTGATGGTTACCGTGTACACCGGAGAGGTTTTCGGTTTCACCTCTTCTGCCTTTACCTCCCCTTCCTTCTTCTTGGCCTCCTTGCGGACTCCGATGGTAGCCTTTCCCTGGAGGAAGAGGATTCCCTTCTCCCGGCAGGTGGCAGCAATAAAGACGTTCTCGTCGGTAATCGGAAGCCCAGCTTCCTTTAACATGGCTTCGGCTGCCTTTCTGCCTTTCTTCGGATCCCGGTCGTTGATGTCAACCACAAGTTCGGTGGTAGGCTCTAACCCGAGTTGTTCCTTAGCGATCCGTAACACTTCCGGATCTGGTTCTACGGGAGTTTTCCCAAAATAACCGAGGACCATCTTTCCGTATCCCTCCGCGATTTTTTTCCAGGGTCCGAACATCACGTTGTTGAAAGCCTGCTGGAAGTAGAACTGGGAAACCGGGGTAACGGAAGTACCGAATCCTCCCTTCTGCACCGCTTCTCCCATGGCAGCGATTACCTCGGGATACCGATGCATGAGGTTATTGTCCCGCATCATCTGGGTATTGGTGGTGAGAGCGCCGCCAGGCATGGGGAACATGGGAATGAGGGGTTCCACCATGGTGGCTTCGGGAGGTAGGAAATAGTCGGCCATCTGATCTTTGAAGAACTGTTCCAGTTCCATGATCTTGTTGATATCGATCCCCAGATCGAAATCGGTTCCCCGAAGAGCGTGCCACATGGTTAGAACGTCAGGCTGGCAGGTACCACCGGCTACGGGAGCCAGGGAAAGGTCGATTTGATCTGCTCCCGCCTCCAAAGCTAACATGTACGCACTGATACAAACCCCTGCGGTGTCATGACTGTGGAACACCAGGTGTACTTTGTCTCCCAACAGTTTCCTCGCGCCCTTGATCGTATCGTACACCTTCCGGGGAACGGATGTTCCCGATGCGTCCTTGAAACAGACTGAATCGAAGGGGATCCCCGCATCGAGGATCTGACGGAGAGTGTTCACGTAGAACTCCGCCGTGTGGGCTCGCTCCGCTCCGGGAGTCCCCGGAGGTAGTTCCATCATGGTAACCACTACCTCATGCTTCAGCCCTGCCTCATGGATGCACTGTCCGGGGTAGATCAGATTGTTCACGTCGTTCAGGGCATCGAAGTTGCGAATAGTTGTGATGCCGTGTTTCTTGAATAGTTCCGCATGAAGTTTGATGATGTCCCGAGGCTGGGAATCCAGCCCCACCACATTCACACCCCTCGAAAGGGTTTGCAGGTTGGCATCGGGACCCGCGGCCTTGCGGAAGTTGTCCATCATGGTAAAGGCATCTTCGTTGGCATAGAAGTAGGGGGATTGGAACATGGCACCCCCACCCGCCTCGAAATGCTTGATCCCGTATGCACTGGCCATTTCCACTACAGGAAGGAAGTCTTTGGAAAAGACCCTTGCACCGTAGACGGATTGGAACCCGTCCCGAAAAGCGGTGCACATGAAATGAACGTGTTTTTTCATAGTACCCTACCTTGGATTGTTTATTTAGGTAAGCGGGCCGTAACGGCCGCAATAGCTATGGAAATTTCCGTATCTGCAGTACTTACCCGTGAGGGAGTTACAGGTTCTTCTGGCTCGGGGAAAAACCTCCAGACAAGCTTCGATGCCCCTATAATGGAGATGATGAGGATACCCAAAAAAAGGAAGGTTATACCCATACCTATAACCATCAGGAACAAACCTTTCTCTAGCACGTTGGTCTCCTTGTATTATTATGATAGAATGTCAGGAACAGGTTTCTAGCGATGGGCATTATACAAAGTGTGACAGGTAATTGCAAGGTAGCAATCGCAGTCCCTAAGACTCAGCTTCCGATGTGGACCACTACGGATAACCGATTCTCTACCGATTTGACTCCCCTCACTTCCTTTGCGATTGTTTCTGCAGCGGAGACAACCGAGTGGGATTCGGTAACCCCCTCCAGTACGACATCTCCCCCCGTACTTCGCACTTCGAGGAATCGGACAGGAAGTTTTGCCTCGTAGAGGATCTTCACCACCACTTGCTGGGAAAGGATGAGATCATCCAGTTTCTTGTTCCGTTCCTCTTTGCGTTTTTCGCTCCTTTCTTCCATGAAGCGGGTCAGGATATCGAGAATCGTCTCTTTTGGGAGAGTCCCCGTATTCAGGACGATGTCGTACAGTTCGTCCCTGGTCCAGTCAACATCAAAGAAGAACCGATGGAATCCCGCCCGTTCATGGTCGCTTTTCATCATAAGCTTGTAGGCATGATTTTCGTTGCAGTTGAGTTCCTCCTGGAGTCTCTGGGCCCGAATCTCTGGAGCCGAAACGAACCGAAGCCGGAGCACTCCCGGCACGTTTTCTAAAATCACCTGAGCTCCTCTTCCGATGATGATACAGTTGTCCTGCCGAGCATACTCGAGAATAGCCAGTTTGAGGTAATGCAAGTAGATATCCCGATCGGCGGAAAAAGCATCCCAGAATCCTGGTTTTCGTTCATCGAACCGTTCGATGTTCTTTTTTTCGACCTTGTACTCTTGAAGCTTCTTTTCGATTTCTTCCTTGTCGATGAGGGATAGCCGCTGTGTTCTCGCTAGTTCTTGTGCAATTTCCAAATCCAGGCTGCCGAGCTGTCTTGAAATGGTCAATACACTCATAAGACACCTCCTCCCCTGAATGGGTCTAATCCTAGTATAATGCTTTCTTGAGCTTATGGCAAACTTTCACCTACACAGTCAGTAATTCCCCAAACGCGATAGAACTGGGTTAAAATAATATCGAAAACGGGGAAGCGAACGAATAAGCAAGTTTTTTCGAATTAGGTTATAATTTCTGTATGGTTCTCTTTTCTTTCTTC